>Ga0214923_10007162_pt1 | contig 12246 bp, 11 predicted proteins | sample LL1510_MetaG_FD_177993 | JGI IMG/M metagenome (GOLD analysis project Ga0214923, IMG submission 177993) | Freshwater microbial communities from Lake Lanier, Atlanta, Georgia, United States - LL-1510 | ecosystem: Environmental > Aquatic > Freshwater > Lake | place: USA: Georgia | collected...
TTTTTTCAATAGATCTATTTTGTTTAGTGATTTATTATATTTTATTCAATGCTATTATGCTAATAAAATAAATTGTTTTATACGTAATTTATTTTATAATGTGGAAATAAAACCAGATCTACCTAATCATATTACTATCATCATCTCTATCATCATCAAACCAAACAGGTGCGCCTTCGGTCGGTTTTCTACCCATAGCAATTCTACCGACTGAACCAAAGGTATTATTTTCACTTATTTTCAATTGTTTTCTAATTGTATCTATTTCAGTTTGTATTTTAAGTTTTTCAGATTCTAAAATATTCAGTCTTTTTCTCAAGTCATTCATTTCAAATATATATGTTTCTTGGAGAGTCTGAATAGAATCATTTTCCAATTTTCTTTTCTTATCGCCATTGCCACCCACAATCCTTTTACGCTGTGTAACCTTAGATCCTTTACGCATTTTTCGACTAGGTGCCATTTTACAATATATATTATATCAAGACAAAATTGATTCCACTGTCAAAAATATGTCAAATCCAATTAAATCAATCCAACCCATAAAATGAATGCCCCAAAATCTTTGACAACTAGATCTCAATATAAAATACCCAAAAAAATCATCGCATTCGACGTAGAAACGACCGGACTTATTCCTAAATCTGGTGAATCCGCAATACTACCCCATATTATTCAATTATCTTTCATCGTTTTCGATACGCGATTTAGCAAAGTCGTTCGGGTAGCCGATTTCCATATTCTGATTCCCGCATCAGTCATTATCTCCCCCGAAATAACCAAACTCACAGGAATTACCCCCGAAATGTGTTCCGCCGCCAATCCGCACTCAATACCAATTGAAGCCGCTCTGCGCGAATTTTACGAAGAGTTTGTCAAATGCGACTGCTACGTTGCTCATAATCTAAATTTCGACCGAGAAATGATTACCATCGAAATGCAACGTGCAACTAGATCCGAAGCCTATTTGATGGATATAAGTGGGATTCGCACCCGGTGCCCTCTCTGGCAAAACATATTTGATCCCATATATGAACGCGAACATGGGATCAAAAATCACTGCACAATGATGGCGGGAAAGGGCGTTTGTAAGATATTGATGACATCTAAAACAGGGGAGTTGTATTACAAAAGCCCGAAATTGTCCGAATTGTATGAATTTATGTTTGGCACAGATTCGCTCAAGGGTGTTTCGCTACATAATTCATTTGTGGATACTTATGCATGTTTGCGGTGTTTTCTTATGATAAAATACCAATACGATTTGTTTGACCATTTGACAAAAAATGAGGGTTCTATATTCTTTCCGGTATAACTGCATTGATCTTGGAAACAATGAGATTATATCTTTTGCGGTAAGTTTCATGGGAAAATCCCAATATTTCACAAATTTCATCAATCGTCCTTATTTTTTTCATGGTGATCAAATCATAACGCGCGCAAATCAATTCACGTTCTTCCAATGATAATAGAGAAAGAATATCGCCTATCGCGTTCAAATTATTGGATATCTTGATGTGCTTTTCATTTGACAGATCACTGGAACATCGCCTTAGATCTAGGTCTAAATCCAAATGTTTCATTTGTTTTGTCGAAATTGTGATTCCCTTATAAATTTCATGCATAATAAAGGGTTTTGCATAATTTGTCAGAGTGGAACAATTTCCATTGAATTTTACCAAAGATTTGGCAAAACCTATATTTATGTCCTGATATAAATCGTCCGTCTGATAACTCCATGCCAAAGGTTTATGAAGACTATTATAACGAACAAATGTCAATAGATCTCGGTTATTTTCGCAAAATATTTCATATTGTTTTTTTATCCAGGGTTGATAATATCGAAAAACGATTCGCTTAGCCTGTTGCTTGGTAAATTCGGAAGTATTGGGATTTTGGATAATCGTTTGTATATAGATCTTCTGTAAAGGGGTTAAATATGCTTTGATAATTCTGAAAAAAGATGCGACGATAACGATTGTAATTATATATGATACCATTCTAATGAGAATAATAGATATTTTTATATTTTTTACAAAATTATCTATCTATCGATTACTTGATATAGAAGCCGTTTCAAGTAATGTTTCGTCGTTTATGCGTGCGACGACGCATATTCTTTGAACGTTTTCCACCGTTTTGTCTTTGTGTTTGTGTTTGTGTTTGTGCTTGTTTGCGATTATATGTAGGTCCGAATAAATTTATTCGTGGAAAAAATGACCCTCTCTCATTAGGAACTTTTCGTGTATGATTTCTATATTTTTTTGGAAAAATACCGTATCTTTCTCCTCGAGTAAAAGGATCGTTAATATGTTTTGCTTTTTGAATCTTTTGTGTGCATCTACGTTCATTGGCATAACCACATCCTATTTCACAATCGGTAATTGTATTTTCGAAATTCAATCGTGGTATTCCTGGGATCATTTCTACATTTGTATATTTATACCATTTTTTACGATTTTCATCCTCCTCCTCCATATTATGTCTTTGGGTAGTTAAAATAAACCCTTCAACGGATTCTTGATCGGTTTTTGATTTATTACCAAAAAATTGTTTGATTAACTCCGATGGAACTATAACGGAAATGTCGCTGTCAAAACTGTATCCATCCGCATTTCGACTATGAATTATTTTTACGAATTGTTCCAATGTTTGTATATTTTTATTATTTCTAAATACATCATCTGGATTGATTGGTGATTTATAATTATTTCTAATTAGACTATTGCCATAAGGTGATGTTGTGACTACCCTTTCTATCATTTCTACACTTTCTACCATTGGCCTTTTTTTTAACATAAATAAAAAATGGTCCAACTCATCCTGGATGTACTGTTCAAACCAAGGTGCATTTATTGGTTCGGATAATAATATTGGTAATTGAATACCACCATTTATTGTAATAAAATCGCTACCATCTCTATTTAATTTATCGATAATATTTGTCAAACGTTCAAAAAGAATTTCAACGCTTTCTATTTTTTTTCCTTTTTCTTCCCGTATATTCAATACAAAACCGGATTTTAATGTTTTTATTTTACTTAAATCATCTCTCATTTTTTCAATCACATCGTCCATTTTTTTATGTAATATTACCAAAAAACGAATAAATTGTAAAAAATATCTTTCGATTGTATTTCCAATATTTGGCCTAGTATCAAAAATAATAAATTTTAGTTTATCGGTAACTGGTCCGTGTAACAAAATAGCAGTCGCCAAGCATTGAAATAAATTTGGAATGTAAATTTTTTGTATTTGTTGCGGTTCAATATTTTGAGATTGCCATAATGCAGCAAATACACCTTGAATCGTTAAACCTGTATTATTCGAAATTGATCCAAAAAGTCGTCTGAATGTTTTCTTTTGTTTTTCTAATTCGTTGCAATTAAATGCCGTCTGCCAAATATGAAATGTTATCGTGAAAGGAGTTTTAGGGGTGGATATATCTACTCTCGGTTTGTGATTATCTTCTTCTGATGTAATATATTCATCGTCTGCTTTATAATATCCTTCTTCATCATCTTCATCTTCATCTTCACCATCTTTATCATCTTTATCATCTTTATCATCTTTATCATCTTTATCATTATATATTAGTGGTACCTTTGTATGTAGAGCCATTGAATCATTTGTTTTCAATATAGTATCAATATCAAATGTAGTTTGCACATACGATTCAAAATAAATTTGTAAATCGGTTTCATGTAAATCTGATAAATTCTCATCATCTATGAATTTTTGTTTTATTTCCTGTTTCTTTTGTTGTATATCGATATTCGTTTGAAACCACCTTTTAAATAAATCATACGATACCATTTCTTTTTCTTTCAAGTATAATAAAATATAACATGCTTCAGCGTTTCCACACCATAAAGAATATACGATAGGTGTTAAACCAATATCTTCATCAATTTGACTAAGTATATTTTTTCTCTCGAGACTACTCTGAACGTATTTTTTTAATCGATCCAAAATTCTATTATTTGTTAATAATAAATATCTTAAATGAGTAAAAAGCTTTCCAATACAATAATTGGTATCTTTAAAGTAAAATTTGAATGTATCAGATAAAATTTTACTTTTTTTCGAAATATTGTAAAATATATTTGTCGATGTTGGAGGATTTTCTGTTAAACCAAATTCTTGATCATTTTCGGTAAAACCAATTGATAATAAATAAAACAAATTATATTGCCCAATCTCTTGATAAAAAATATCAAAATCTGTAATATTATTCTTTGTTACTAATTCTGTAAAAAATGTAATAAATCTATTTACAATTTCAATAATTTCCGGGATCCATTTTTGAATACCATTCAAAATAGTATTGATTACCCATGTTTGTTTCACACATACTTTCAAATAATTTAAACAATCGCATGGTGTTGAGGTTTCTCGATTAATTAATGTTTTGCATTTTATATTACGAGGTAACGATTGATCATAAATAATACAATCAGTTTGATTATTGCTCATATTTATATAATAATTATATTTTATTACATAAATCCTATGAAAAATTACGCCGAACACATTTCACAAATATCGTGATCTTGACCTCCGCCCCCCGCCTTTTCCGGTTCAATCGTAAATTGTTGTGCCTGGTGTTTCGCACGACGCCTCAAATAATAAATCCCCGTTTTCAGACCCTTTTGCCATCCGTAAAAGTGCATCGATGTCAAAGAAGAATAATTGGGATCCTCTTGCCACAAATTCAACGACTGACTCTGGCAAACATAGGCACCACGATCCGCCGCCATATCGATCAAGGTTTTCATCGGAATTTCCCAAACAGTCTTATAACGGTCCTTGATATCCTGTGGAATCAAATCGATATGTTGAATCGATCCATTATTGGCAATAATATTGTTTTTCACGCGTTCGTTCCATAGTCCTAAATCGATCAAATCCTTCATCAAATATTTATTCGCCATGACAAATTCCCCCGCCAAGGTGCGTCGGCTATAAATATTACTTGTAATGGGTTCAATGCATTCATTGTATCCCAAAATTTGTGATGTAGATGCGGTTGGCATCGGTGCCATCAACAATGAGTTTCGCATACCTCGTTCAATAACCTTGGCCTTCAAGGCGTCCCAATCATAACGCCCGGAGGATGGAATCACCCCCCATAAGTCAAACTGTAATTCACCTCGGCTCGCTGGTGAGCCCGCAAATGTCGAATAGGGTCCATCGCGAATCGCCAATTCACACGATTCCTCTACGGCGGCATGGTAAATGGTCTCAAAAATACGGCGATTTATTTCGCGCGCCTCCTCCGATCCAAAGGCCAGGCCCAACATGAAAAAAGTATCGGCGAGACCTTGTACGCCCAAACCAATGGGACGGTGTCTCATATTACTCGTCTCCGTCTTCTTTGTAGGATAATAATTAACATCAATGACGCAATTCAAATTATAAACGACTTTGCGCGCGACCTCGTGGAGTTTTTCATAATCGAAGGTTGGACCATTAGACCCCTCTTCCTTCTCATTGTCTTTATACCCCCGAACAAATGCGGGTAGAGCAATACTGGCCAAATTACATACGGCCGACTCCTTATCATCCGAATATTGAATGATTTCCGAACATAAATTCGACGATTTGATCGTACCCAAATTCTGTTGATTCGACTTTCGATTACAGGTATCCTTATACAGCAAATAAGGCGTCCCTGTCTCCATCTGGGCATCCAAAATCTGGAACCAAATCTGGCGCGCTTTCATAGTAATGCGCCCCTTACCCTCCGCCTCGTATTTTTCATAAAGCGTGGCAAAATCCGCCCCCCAAACATCGGCCAATCCGGGACATTCGTCGGGACACATCAGAGTCCATTCGCCGTCAGCTTTGACACGTTCCATAAAGAGATCCGGGATCCATAGCGCATAAAAGAGATCGCGCGCTTTCAGTTCCTCATCACCGTGATTCTTACGCATCTGCAAAAATGCCTCAATGTCCGCGTGCCAGGGTTCCAAATAAATGGCAAAAGATCCATTTCGCTTACCACCGCCATTATGAACCAGACCGCCGGATTCCAGCATATAATTATGATTTTTTGTCATCTCCAAATCGTAGAGAATTCCGTCATATTCGGTATCCATAATATTGGCGATTCTGACATAGATAGTGGGATAAGAATCCGATCCATGATAGACATAAACAGAGTCCATCAATTCGGGATGGACACATTCGTTAAGGCGTCTCGAACGTAAATAGAGGACCATTGCATTAGAGATAAAATAATTTTGCATTCCCGTATGAAAATAACGAGACATATCTCCCAAACCCGCCAGAATTTGTTCCGTCTTTTCCAATGGCAAATAAAGCCATCTTTGGCCAACTGTCAAATATTGACTCGTGGTATTTCCACCAGATGTATTCGAAAAGGTCGTAGATTCAATATAGAAATCGGAACGATTGAATGGAAGGTTACTATTCGATGAACTGAACCATGGGAAAGATAGAACGTTGGTTTCACTATTATACATAAGATTGTCGAAAAAGTAATATTCAAATAGCTCCATAATGGCATCCATTTCACCTACAGAATAACGAACATATACTCGGGAAGAATCCGTCATATAACGTAAATTCGTCATTCCGGCCAATCCACGCAATATGACACCATAAAGATAACAAATATCCTCGGTCAATATCGGAAAATCTTTTACATAATCGGGAATATCTGAATAGACAAGCCAATCTCCCACTTCCAGGTCACGAGCATTTATCCATTCGGGTTGAACATCTCTAATTGTGTGTGGATCGATGTGTTTTGGTACTGCAAATACTGGATGTTCCGGGGTAATTTTTAAAGCTGGAACGGGAAGATGGGACCGAATATGGAGGAGAGGACCACTATATAGATGCTCAAGAACCTTTTGAACAGTTTCATAACCTCGATTTTCGATAGCATTATCGTCTTGTTCGAAGATGGTCGAATGGATAAAATCGGAAATTTTTTGAATGCCGGACGATTCTTGGGAACCCAAATAATCATCGAAATCGGGTAATTCCATATTGCAAACGCGCGTCATTCCGGCTATACATTTTGAAATGGGAATCAGACCTTCCGTCGTATAAATCTTCGTATCCGGTGTCAAACATTGATCTACATATTTGGCCGTGTTGTTGAAAACACGCAACATGGGAACAATACCATTGGACGATCCATTGGTTCCGCGAATATGACTTCCCGTTGCACGGACATTATGAATGTGTAGCCCGATTCCTCCCGCCCATTTTGAAATAATGGCGCAATCTTTGAGAGTGTTGTATATCCCGTCGATACTGTCGTGCTCTAATGCGAGTAAAAAGCACGAGCTCAATTGGGGATGCGGCGTCCCCGCATTGAAAAGTGTGGGTGTGGCGTGTGTGAAATATTTTTGTGACATCATTTCATATGTCTGGCGAATATGCATCATACCTATCACGGGATCTCTGATATAATCTTTTTGATGTATTCCAATGGCCACGCGAAGCCACATATGTTGTGGCCGTTCTACGGTTTTTCGGTTAATTTTCATCAAATAAGATCGGTCCAACGTTTTGAATCCGAAATAGTCGATCAAATAATCCCGGCTATAGTCGCAGATGGCGTCGAGATCTTGCAGATTTTCCAAGACAATATTGATGAGTTCGTCTGAAACGAGGGGGGATGAATTATCGTGTTTATCACGGTATAAATATAACTTTTGCATGACATCGGAAAATGACGCGGAAGTATTTTTTTGGTGATTGGAAACCATGATCCATCCCGCCAGAGTATTATAATCGGGATGCATGGATGCGAGCGATGCGCATTGTTCGGCGGTGAGTTCGTCGATCTGAGTGGTCGTAATTCCGTCGTATAATTGATCGATGACTTTCATGGCGAGAGCGGTATAATTGATCTGAATTCCACATTCTTGGCCGGTGGATTTGATACGTTTGAGAATCTTGTCAAAGGAAACGATTTTGCGTTCTCCGTTGCGTTTGATAACGTACATTTCCTCGGTGAATGAATTGGAACGGTCCTTTCCTGCGACTGACATTTTGCTTTGTAAAATAGATATAGTTTTTAGATAAGAACGGTTTATACCCTTTTCTTGGACGTTTTATGATTTTGTTTATTTTTATCGTTTTTCTTAGTAGAACTATTACGTTTTTTATTGGGGGATTTAGATTCCGAAACTAATTCGAACAATCGGTCAAAATCAGATTCTTGGAAAAAATGGTCGGAAGGAGGTAAAACCTTTGTTTCCATTGTCTGATTTCGACAATGGGGTTGTTTAACATAAAATGCGGGGAATCCTAAATCTTGGAATCTTGAAAAACGATTTGGATCTTGACCCAAGTCACCGCCGAATTCGCGCATCCATTTTTGTGTATCCAAATATGGAACATTGTTTTCACCATGTGGTATAATAGAATATTGGCGTATAGCAACAATTGGCATCTTGGATTTGGTTTCTACTATAATAATACATTGTATATTCATATTTATGACATCTCTATTTAAGGTCTATCCGTGTTTTTGTATCCAAATGGATACAAAACACCCTTTGACCTATATCCTTTTCGTGCATAAATACATTTATGCACGAATAGAGATTAACTTTCGCTTTTTCCTACATGGGAGGTTTTGAGGTGTAAATCCGGCGAAACTTTGACCACGCGATTTTCCTTCAAAAATTGGATGATATAGGCAACCTGTTCCTTTTCTTGGATCAATTTCCCTAAACATTCCTCGATGTATCCAAAAGTCAGTGGCGAATATTCTTTTTTTTCATGAAAACTGAGGGTCTTTCCATCATTGATTCCGATTTTTTTATGTGTCATATTGTTTTTCTCTAAATATTCGCAAATATTGGCCGTGAGTTCATGGCGTTCATCGCGGATTTTCTTGGTTTTTTCGTTGATCATTTTTAGGTGAGTGTCCAAGATAACCCAGCGTTTTACATTTTCCACGAATTTCTTTGGGTCCATGGTTGGAACCAACGAATTTTCCATTATTATCAAATGCAGTGATGCCTTGTTATTTGATAATAATATATTTTACCTAAATCTAACGACGTCTATGAGATCTATTACGGCGAGATTTGTTATGGTGAGATTTGCGTGCATGGCTCTTCTTGCGAGAGTACAATTGGTTGGCAGCAACAAGGGCAACGGGGACAGCGGCCTCCATAAGAAGGGTTCCGCCGTATTTCTTTCCTTTATGATGGGCCTTGGATTTACCATGACGTCTGTGGTGGCGACGGCTTCCACCCTTTATATATGCATTTGTTGTATCACCGTTTATTGATAATGCGCCTCCAGATTGTAGTTCAGCCGCATTTAATTGACCATTAAAATGTCCGCCACCCTGAACAAATGCGGATGGTGGTTGGCAAGGTCCAGTAGCACAAGTCATGTTATTTGATATATAGTATCATTAGATTTTTATCCCCTAGGCCTGGGAAATCATTGGAGTATGAGTCCAAGAAACCATCCGAATAGAACGAAGCAAAATAATCAAATTGGCTAAAACAATAAAAATAAGCAATATCAAAAAAACGTGGTAAAAACAAATGAGCCAAATATACGGATAAATTTCATTATAAATAATTCCCACGATCGGCTGAACCATTTGTTTTACATCGCGCTTAATATCTTCACTTTTGAAAAAATCGATACAAGTTTCGCGTATTGATTTCATTTCATATCCCGAATCTAACATGAACGAATAATTTTTTATACCAGTTTAAACTCAGCTAAATATATAGTACCAACTAATCCAAGATCCAAATGAAAATCACAATCACAATCGCCCCCCTTTTACTTTCGTTATTTCTAACATCCATTGTTCAACCATTACGCGGACTTCGTATTGTCCAATACAATGTCGAATGGCTTTTTATCGACTACAATGCTGCGGCTGATTGTCCAGGAAATGGATGTTCTTGGAAAAACAAAACCGATGCAGAGATCCATCTTGATACCGTTTCCAAGAATTTGGCAGAAATCGACCCCGATATTGTGAATTTTTGCGAGGTCCAAGGTTTAGACGAATTGAACCAAGTTTCGCAGAATTTGAACAATGGCATCAAACCCTATTTTGTCAAAGGAAAAGATACCAGTACCGGACAAAATGTCGGATTATTGTCCAAGATTATGCCAAACATTGCTCCCTACAGGACCGATGCCCGAGCGACCTACCCCATCCCCGGATCAAAATGCGGATATCAATCGCCACCCGATTCTCCTACTGCGGATACCGGCGTAAGCAAACATTCCATTTCCGAATTTATTTTGCCGGAATTGGGACAGACCGCACTGATAACCGCGCATTTATTGGCCTTTCCCACCGACCCCCTCCGATGCGCGGAACGCGAAGCCCAAGCAACCGTTTTACACAAGGTAATCGCGGACTATTTGGCAAAAGGGTACGAGGTTATCGTGATGGGCGATTTCAATGATTATGATGGAACTATCTTGGATTCCAATGGTGATCGGCCCATATCCCAGGTATTGGACATATTGAAGATAAATGGATCTTTAACCAATATTGCTGAGAAAATTCCACAGACCAGCCGATTCACAGAATGGTACGATGCCAATAAAAATTGTGTATCGACCCCAAATGAATTTTCCATGATCGATCATATTTTGGTTTCGTCCAAGATTTTTGCGCATTTAAAAAACGCGCATATTTATCAAAATTACGGCGAATATTGCGGAACTTATCAATCGGATCATTATCCGGTGGTCTTGGACTTGGACTTGGAACCCGTCTTTGCATAGAATTCGTAAGATGCGTAAAACAAAAATATCGCAACATGATAATCATGGAAAATATATACGAAACCGACGCATCATTTCCATTCGATAAACTAATACTTTTGTCACCAACTGCGCTATCAGGTGGAAATTATTTTATTAAATACCAGATCAATAAGATGCCGCTATATATTCAACCGCCCAAATGTAAAACACGTAATGGAATTCATATGGGTGGAACGACTACCAATATTGGTTCAACCCCACTCAAAATGAACAAGAGAATGCATTGTGATTTGATGTTTTCGAATGAGGACGAATCCTTGATTCGATGGATGGAAGATTTAGAAACACATACCTGCCGCCAATTATACGAGAATCGCGAAAAATGGTTTGAAACGGATATGGATATGAATGATATCGAAAACTATTTTTGTTCGCCTCTCAAAAGTTATAAATCGGGGAAATTTCATTTAGCAAGGTCGAATATTCCAACCCGTTTAGGCAAAATTACGCTGAAAATCTACGACGAAGACGAAAATGATGTTTTACCCGATTCGATTGATGAAAATACCGAAATGATTACGATCTTGGAAGTCCAAGGTATCAAATGTTCCGCCAGGAGTTTTCAGATCGAAATCGAAATGAAACAGATGATGACGGTTAAACCGTCAAATCTATTCGATCATTACATTTTGCGCAAACCCGCGGCTGTAACCTCGATGACCGCATCTGTATCGGTCCAGTCGCAGGAAGAACCTACACAAATTATGAAAGAATACGTTGAACCTGATACCAACCGACCATTACCAGAAGAAAAGGATGAATCGATTAATACAATGGAAATATACGAAGAATCTGATAAGGAACCAGAATCTGAAAATAGGCCCAATGAATTTAGCATAATCGCTGGCCCACATTCGGATGATCTTATGGAATTTAATTTAGATTTAGACGAACTTCCTGAAACTGAAATGGTTCATATCAAAGCACGCAATGAGGTTTATTATGAAATGTATCGCGAGGCTAGAAAAAAAGCAAAACTGGCAAAACAAATGGCTCTTTCCGCTTATTTAGAAGCAAAACAGATTAAAAATACATATATGTTGGACGATATCGAAGAAAGTGATAGTGATATTGACGAAGAGGTCGATGCAACATTTAGCCAAAACACCACCTAATCAAAAATAATTTTATCCACCGTTTATATAAAGAAAGAATGAAATCGATGTTCAAGGGTTTAATGGCAAAATCAAATACTACTATGTTGGTCATCGTCGTGATAGTTGTAGGTCTTCTTATATGGGGATTAATGTCTTACTCCAAGAGTAAGGGATCTGTTATGGACAGTATGACCGCTACTCCTCCTTTACCCGTTTCCAGCAAATTGGTTGATAATGCCGCACCCGTTCAACATGTTGCTCCAACTGTGACACAACCGGCTACTTCTTGCAGTGCCGGATACACTGTCCAATCGGTTGCCAATCCCGCTGATCTTCTCCCCGT
>Ga0214923_10007163_pt1 | contig 12243 bp, 11 predicted proteins | sample LL1510_MetaG_FD_177993 | JGI IMG/M metagenome (GOLD analysis project Ga0214923, IMG submission 177993) | Freshwater microbial communities from Lake Lanier, Atlanta, Georgia, United States - LL-1510 | ecosystem: Environmental > Aquatic > Freshwater > Lake | place: USA: Georgia | collected...
ACCTGTCGTTCCACCTGTCGTTCCACCTGTCGTTCCACCTGTCGTTCCACCTGTCGTTCCACCTGTCGTTCCACCTGTCGTTCCACCTGTCGTTCCACCAACGAGCGCAATTACAAAAACGGCCATCATCTATGCACTCTATAATATTATCAATGCGATTCAGTTCAATCAATCGAGAACATCCATTGTTGCCATGATAACAACTCTTATTGCGCAAATCAATGCGGCTTAGTAATTTACGTCTTTAGGCTAAAGCATTAGACCTATATCTAGGTCTTTAACCACTTGAACAAGGTCAAACGCTTATTGTTTTCTGCCATATTCGCATCTACTTCTCTTGCAAACCCAACGTCCATTTTCATATATTCTTCGCGAAACTCGATGATTTGCTCCATCAAATTATCTTGTTCTAATTCCAGGTTATATATTTCGAGTTCAAGCTTAGGTGTGCGAGGCGTAATTTTCGATTTTTGTAATAACCGATTGATGTTGATCTTGAGTCGGTTAATCAAAATGATTTCCCGCAAATGGATTTTTTTAACCAGTGTAAAAATATTCGTGGAATACGTATAAGGATATTTGTGACGAATATATTCCGGCAAAATAAATTTGTTGAGTTCCTTGATTTCATTCACCTTTTTCTCGACTTCTTCTAAGATGCCGAGAACATATTTCTTGTCGTAGTTGAAAAACAGCACTTTCCCCGAATTGAATTCGCACATGGATTCCAGTTTCTCGTAATTATAGGCCGACGTTTTGTGTGCCTCCGCCTTTGCATCCAGTTTCAAATACGAAATCAGCGCCAGCATGAACGAATTGAATGCCGTCATGGCCGCAATCGTGACTCCTCCGTATGATTTCCCCTCAAAAAACAAACTCAACACGCTCGCCACTACCGATATCAAAATCGTAGGTAGCATCAGAAAATTCAATTGCTGTTCGCAATAGGTTTTCGCCTCTATATACAAAATCTTCTCTCCATTCAAATACAAGGCTAAGATATCCAACGTGGTGGAACTGATGGAGCGGTCATTGTTATAGACGGTATTGAGTTTCTCTTCCACCATATTGTAGGAGACGCGATCCATCAATACATCGGTCGGTTTTCGAGTGTCCTTTGTGTCATCAGTGGATGATTGCACCGTGAAATTCGGAGAACGATTGATGGGTTCAGACGGAGGTAGCGGTTGTTGTTGCATAGAGAAATTCGGCGGGACATACTTTTCACTCTCTTCAAAATGCACTACTTGTGGTTTCACGACTGCCACCGGAGCAGGTTTCTTCAAAGAATCATATGATGTTTGTGAATCTATACTCGGCGCACGTAGTTCGGTGAAATCTATTTCTGCAATTTTTTTTCGAGAGATGAGAACCTGGACATTCGATTTCCCCCGATTTCCCACTATTTTTTGAATGTTCTCAAAAGACCCTATTACACTATTGTCCAATTGTTTGACCACATCGCCTACAAACAAAGGACCGTGCGATTCAGTCACCACCACTTTACCACCTTCATTCTGAAAGAGTGACATGTCTGGTATATCCATCACAAAGGACATGTTCTCGGGTATTATACTATCCATATCACTCAGATTCGCGCGTTTCGGCAATGGAACCAATGTATTCCAATACTTGTGCAACGGCTTGCGATTCCATTCGGACAAGGGTGTGCCATAGTTTATGGTGCCATATTTGCGAGTTTTGACGAAATATTCTTTTTCACGGAAAGCTGCCGAAATCACTTCCAGATCTTGCTCGATGATGGGGGTGTATAGGGTCGGATAACGGAGTTGGGATTTATGCATAGAATGTTTCGTTTTTGTGCTCAGGTTCTCCACTACATACATATCATTTGCTAAAGTTTCTTTGATGACCCCGAAACCATTTTCCGGGGATTCTTCGACCCACGGATAAATCACATATGCCGGCGCCACGGGTTCGTCAAAATGCGCCTGGACGATTTCATTTACGCTACAATATTCGAGACGCACCTCGCTCACAATTCGCAATTTGTCGAGAGGCACCTCGGCGATTACCGTATAGCATTTATCGTGGTCTTCGTTATCGTAGAATAGTCCGACCGAACACATTGCGGTCTCGGCAGAGTACCACAAGAGTGTTACCTCTAACCAGAGCCCTTCCATCAGCATTTCGACCCGCAAAAACGACAAATCATATTCCATGTCGCGCGCTATAACGTCTTCATTATTGGAATAAGACCCGCATCCATAATTCCGCAATTGCGCCGCCCCCACTTGTAGGGCGATCTGGTCACCCGTCATCCATACATCGTATTTTTCTTCACCATTCGAGACAGTTCGGTCGAGTTGTCGACAAATGGTCCCGCCCATCCATTCGTTCGTTTCGGTTTTGAGAACTTGCACCGCCGTTTTCTCATCAATAGTGTCCATTTCTTCGTCAGGGGTGTCAATCGCCCGAATCCGACTTTGCGCAACCGCCGGCCATTTGATAAACAACAATCGACGACCTCTATTATACACAATATCGCACGTTTTATTCGCATTTTTTCTAAATACCGACGCGCGGACCCAACCATATTCGGGAGAATGATAGACAATGGGGATTTTTGTAAATAGTTCGTCTAGAGGCGTCATGTTCAAATAATTGATGGTCGTGGGCACAAATGGAGCAATGGGCATAGACGGGTTCTCGATATCAATGGCAGATGCATCCTCTTGATCAGACATATAGACTCTTCAAATACAAAATTCGACACAAACAAACATAAAAAATCGATGCTATACATATAAAGATGTTTTCCCCCTATATGTGGATAACGTTCATTGTGGTGGCCATATCTATGGTCATTCTCCATGCAACCCCGAAACCCACATCTTACAGCCCACCGGTCAATCTAGAATTTTTTCCAGCCGAAGAACACGACGCATCTGACGAATATATCCAGACATGCATTCGCGCGGACCATCCAAATTTGCCGAATTCCCTCGAATACGTCACGAATTCGCGCGGACAAAAACTCCATGTACGTACTTATTGGCCATCTGATAGAACCGCAAAATACATCGTCGTTTCCTTACATGGGCACGCCGGACACAGCAATCGCCCGACTCATGCCTATATTGCCAGAGAACTCAATGCTCACAAAATCGCATATATTACACTCGATTTCCACGGGCACGGATATTCGGAGGGCGACCGCTGTCGTATTGTGCAATACCATGATTTGATTGACGACGTCATGAGTCTTTTAGCGGCCATCTATATGCCGACTCCCTATCCCTCCGATTCGACCCATATCCGCGTGCCCTCGACGGCGCATCAATTGCCGTTTTTCATCTGCGGCTTGTCCATGGGCGGAGCGACTGCGCTTGCCACGGCACATCGTATGCGTAATGATGATGACAAATATCTGAAAATCCGCCAGCAATTCCGCGGACTGATTTTAGCTGCGCCCATGATTCACATCGCCTCTTCTTCACCTTTGCTCAAAACCGCATTGACGATGCCTTTGCATAAAATTATGGACAAGGTGCCGTTCGATATTTCGTGCTATGTGAAAAACGAGGATATTTGGCGCCCGCATTACATTGATTATGTCAATGAGGACATTTACCCACAAGGCCTGACTTTTCACGGCATTCCATGGATCAGCACCATGCAATCGCTGATGCAATTTACCGAAGCCATGCCGACGATTTTGCCGCAAATCGACTGCCCATTCATCGTATTACACGATCCCGAAGATACCATTACGAAAATCGACGGCAGTTATGCATTGATGGAGCAGTCCGCGTCTACCCACAAACATATGGTTTCTATGCCAGGTGCAAAACATGATTTGATTGCAAATCAGACTCACCGGTTTATATATCGTGTGATAGAATGGATGCGGGTAATCGAATCCACCGACTAAATATGATACCATTGATGGTATGATATTTTATAGGACCCTAGTCATCACTTTATTCGTCCTTTTCCTTAGCGACGACGCTTTCGCGTAATAATTCGTTACGCATATTGGTGGTTTCAGTGTTTGCGACTTCGCGACTTTCAAAATCTACTGTGTCGGTCACGCCAATCAAATTACCGTTTTCATCAATCGTCTGGGTCAAAACATTGCCGGATTTCTCGGCTAATTTGATGTTTTCTTCGATGGCCTTCTTCTTGGTTTCCTTGATGCGATTTTCGAATTCTTGTTTGGCCTTCTCCTCGTTCTTGAGCTTCTCTTTGTGGAGCTGGTTGAGTTCCTCTTCCATGAATTCGACGCGACCCGTCTTGTAAGCATCAGGATCCCATGGAATCCACATACCGACGGGACCGACGAATATATCATGATTCGGGTCGGCTTCGCGCAACTTTTTGCATCGCATTTCAGCCTCCTCTTGTGTAGGGAAGACACCACGGACTTTTAGACCACGGGTGGATGTTTGGAAAGCATGTTCGCGTTGGAACTGGGCATTTAGCGAATCTTCTTGTTTGTCTAGGAAATTCTTGTAATCGTCTTCGACGGACCCTGCCTTAAGTTTAGCATCTTCTTCTTTTGCGAATTCATTGAAATTGGCAATCAAGTCGTCGATTTTCAAATTGTATTTATAGGCTATGAAGTGGAGGAAGTCAAAGTATTTAGCAAACGATTTCGTGAAATCCCATTGCTTTACAAACTGGTCAAACAAAAACATTTCGCGCTTTTTTAGGATTTTTTCGGGAGAGACAAAAGAGAGACAGGTGAATTTTTGACCGGCTAAGGGTTGATCTTCATCGCACAAATCAATATATTTAGGATTGGGTTGGCCATTTTCTAAAGTTTTTCGTTCGAAGGCAGACATTCTTACTATGGATATTTAGGAAAAGATTGTTTAAGTGATTTTATTATTTATATATTTAGCCATCTTTTTTTGTTGTAATAGTATATACAGAACCATGGGTTTCGATTTAGTAGAACTTATCAAGCGCATCATCAAGTACTTAGTGATGGGTCTAGTCATTGCTGTTGTCAGTATTGTCATCCCAAAGAAATCTCTTAACTTAGAGGAGATTGTTATTTTAGCACTTTCCGCTGCCGCCACCTTCTCCATCTTAGATGTCTTCCTACCAACCATCGGCGATTCTGCCCGTAACGGTCTAGGTTTAGGCGTCGGTCTAGGACTGTCACCTCTCTTTGTGTAATCATTGTCACCTTTCTTTGTGTATAGCATAATTTATAATGTTCTTAGAGGAACATTATGAATAAAATAGACGAAAAGAATATGGGTAATATATAACTATCATGGCATCTGATGAAGTATTTGCAGATTGTACTCACATATACGATAATGAAATATCAGATATTACAAATATCCAAACCAATATCACACATTATTTACGAAATATGAAGATTGATAACAAAAATATGATTTTAGCCAAATCATTTGAAACTACAAAATGTAACTATTTTGAGTCAGTCTATGGTGACATTAAAATCGCATTAGGAACATTATCAAAGGAAATATTAGGCGATTTATCACAAGACAAATGGGAAGAATGTACAGGAGACTGTTTAACAATCATAACCAAATATGTAAATCAAGAAATTGAATCAACTGCGTACATGATGCGATTATTAGCCGCAAGTGCAATCGGTGATGGATGGAAAAGGCAACAATTAGAATTTGTTTTCGATGATTCGAAAATGACTGGTATATGGGCAAATGATAAAACCCTAGTCAAACTACAAGTAACACCATCGGCATCATCCTCATCTTCGCCAGTCCGTTTGATTATGGGATTCGGTCCCAGTGCGTCCGGAAAAACATATTGTGCAGGTGAGGTTATTAAGTTAATGCAAAATGTAGAAAAAGAATTCCCCGATTTATTTCTATCGATTGATGGTGGAATCTACCGCGAATGTTCAGTGATGTATCAACTTATTTTGAATGCACTCAAGGAAACTACGAATCTGAAAGGATTAAAAAATCTGGTATATGCCGGTTTTCATATTTCTGACAGTATTTTTGATTCAGGTATCATAAAAAAAAATGTGATGAAATATTTAAATGTACAAAAAGAAACCGGTCTCCATTTTTCTTTATATGTTCCGGAAACACTTGGTAAATGTATGTCATTGCGTAAATTAGCAGGTTTCGATACGACGTGCCGGTCAATATACAAAGAATATATTGATTATACGGACGATAATGACTGGATCGGTTTGATGATATGGCAACATAAAACGGGAGAAGACTGTGATAAAGACGATGCGCATAAATGCAAGGGTTGCAAAGAGAGTGGTACATCGAGAGAATTGTCTGAAGGGAAAAAATATAGTTCAAGCGCATGGCAAAACTCTTATGATTATGGTCGAATTGCTGCACAAAGTGCCCCACATTATCGTTTTATTATACATAACACCGGAGGTCGCAAACACAAAGGCGTAGATGGCAAAGACATGCATAATATCATTACATTTGATGATTATTCCGAAATAGACCTTGATGTTCAACAAAAAATACAAGGCTATATAAAATCGGCTGGATGGGAATATGTACAAAATGTGCATATTCCCATTGAATCAGTCGAAACAATCGAAACGAAATTGAAGCTTGCTAGAGAATTATTAATAAAAATAGACAACGAAATCGCAACTAACGAAGCGGAAAGCAAAGCAATCGCAGATAAAGAATCCAAAAAAGCTGCGGAAAAAGCGGCGAAAGATGCCAAAAAAGCTGCGGAAAAAGCGGCGAAAAACCGACTAAAAGAATTAATCGGCGGCTCACCAGATGATGATTTGTTGGAAAAAATATTCAAGACATACAAACTCGACGCAAAAATGCAGAATGATTTACGTATATTTTATAAGGAAGAAAAAACCGGCGATCCATCCATAAGGTTTGATAGAGAAATAACAGCATTGCCTACATTCCGCACACTTATAGATAGGTATATCGCAAAATATGAAACAAAATCTAATCAATATAAATTACTCGAAATTAGTTTCGGTATTTTAGCAGGACTCCAAAAACCGATCGAAATAGATCCTACCAAAAAACTACTCGAAATCAGTTTCAATATTTTAAAGGGACTTCATACAACAAAACCAGTCGAACCTGACCCGACCAAAAAACTGCTCACCATGGGTTTCGATATTTTAGCAAAACTGAATCAAAAACAATGGTCTTTTAAAATTCCCGAATTCCCAGAATTCCCTGATATTTTACCCGAACCAAGCGTTCGACAATCCGATATAATCACAACCATTGATGATGTAACGAGTGATAATAATACAACCAGAAACATAATAGACAATATAACAACGAACTACAATGAAGAGACGAATCCATATAAACCTGCCTATTATGAACATGCATTGCAAGAAAACGAGAACGCGGAAGAATTGAAAGAGGGGCTTCAAGATTTAGCCAAAAAAGTAAATGCAAAAGAAAAAGAAGTCAGTGGTATAATAAAATAATATACGAGTATACTATAAGAATGAGTGCAAAAGACGCATTTGCAGAATTGGAAAAAAGTTATGAAAAATTAGAAACGGCCATAGATACAGCTCTAAATAACCTTACATTGAAAAAAACTGAAGCGGAAAACAAGTTATCTGAAAAAGAAAAGGAATTAGGAACAATTGTCGGTAAATTAGCTGCAAAGGATGAAGAAATCGCCAAAATCACAAAAAGATTGGAGGATGAACATAAAGTACAACAAAATGTAATTGATAAATTAAAAGAAGAACTAAAAACCACATCCGAAACATCAAAAACACAACTAGAAGAAATACAAAAAAAACTAGATGATGCTGAAACCCAATCAAAAAAAGAAATTGATGCTATGAATGTCCAGCTAGAAACTGCAAACAAAGAGAAAACTGAGATTGAGGCGCAACTAGCAACTGCAACCGCTGAGAAAACGAATATTCAAAAAGAAATCGACTCTATCAAAACTGAAATTGACAAATTAAATTCACAAATACTTGAAAAAACAAAAAATTTGAATGAAATGAAAGGTGGCAATACCCGCAAAATACGCGGCGGAAAAAAACCAAGACGCAAATCAAAATCAGCTAAAAAACGCTCAAAAAAGCAAATCAAAAAATAAATTCTATAACACAATTCGATTTATGTTATAGAAAAATATACAACTATTATAACTATGACGGACTTATTACACAAGGCAAAAGAATGTGTAAATGCGCTTCATGGCGCAGATAAATCGTTTCAAACATATGCAGATGTTGTCAAAGAATTAGTGAAGAAAGTCAAAAAAACAAATGATTTAGAAATGAAAAATGCAACACTACATAGTGAAAATACCCAATTAAAAATAGACATCGGTAAATGCAATGAAGATATTGAAACCATCAATCAATTGCATGAAAAACAAATACACAACAAAGAAAACGAAATTTCAAAACTCGAAACAACAATCAATGAATTGAATTTAGAAGACAAAGAAGAAATGGAATATATAGCAACAACCCTCGCAAAAATACAAAAAGAAACAGATATAAACAAAACAAAACCCATGATTAATATGATTTTAAAACGCATGCCAACATCAAAAAAAGGTGGGAATCCACGAAAGACCCGTAAACAAAAAAAACACAAGAACAAGCGTTCTACATATACGCTAAATAAGATGGTGAAGAAACTCTTTCAAATTCGCCTATAAACTCCATCACTTCCATAATCCATCGATGTCCGACATCACCCACTTCATATGTTGCATCTTCATTTGTCTGCAAATGCAACATAGTACTCGTCTCTCCGAGCAACCACGCATCATGATACTTTTTGCATTTTTCTAAATATTCCAGAGCGATGCCCCCCTCCCCGTCGCGACCACGTTTAGCAATGCGTCGAAAACACACATCCGCCTCCGCATCCACATAGACAATCCCATCCGCCTCGTACTTGCTCGAAAATTCATCATACATTTTCCCATAAATTTGATAGCATACACTTTCAATGAGACCGTCGTCCGACAGCATTTTCGCGAAAATATTGCGATCTGCGCACAATGACCGCTCACAAACAATCACGGAACATCCCGGATGTTCGCGAATCGCCTTTTCGATCAAAGACAGGCGACTCATAAAGGCCATGATTTGAAAAGGGAAGGAATATTTAGCCGAATCACTATAAAATTTTTGTAATATGTTTTGTCCGTCGGCGGGATCGCGCACGGCTTCCCAGATATCCACCGGTTCGCGCAAAAACACAATATCTGAGCGATCGGCACAATGTTGTTGCAAGCGCTCCAATAGCGTACTTTTGCCAGCCCCAATGTTTCCTTCAATGCTAATAATACGCGGTCTGGTCATGTTATAGAATCTTTGTTATTATTCTCCATCGGCATCGACCATTTCAATTTTATGCTTATACAACTGTGCTAAAATATGCATATATTACAAAGAGACATATGCAAATCGAAATTATTGAAAAAATCATCATATTATTACTCATTGTGGTCATGTCACTATTCAATATTTATTACGGGATGATTGCATTCGTTTTAGCCATGATATACATATATATATCACCTTTCGTCAAAGAAGAATCCCGCCATCATTTTTCCGACGTCGAATATGCCCTGATGAGAACACAACCACCCCCAAACACCCGTTTTTTAGATGGAATCGATGTGATTTACTGGATTAATTTAGACCGTTCTCCCGATCGCCGAACATATATGGAATCCCTTTTCACCCATCCCGTTTTCCTAAATATCCCCATCGAACGAATCAAAGCCGCCGATGGAAAACTCCCCGCGACGGTCTATGAAAAACTCCGACTCCAATACAAACAGAAAAACGACTATGAATATGCCTGTTTAGTATCCCATTTAGAAACCGTCCATAAATTCTCTCAAACAAACCATCCGATAGCGCTCATTACCGAAGACGACATTACACTCGACTTCCAGAAATATTGGCGAAAAACGGTCCGCGAAATTGTCGAACAAGCCCCTGCCAACTGGGAAATCATCCAATTGTGTTATATATGTGTTCATGCAGATCCGCTACAATTCGATTTGTATGAACATAATATTCGCAACAAGTGTGTCAGTGCAGCGGCCTATTTGATAAAAAACAGCGCGGCGAAAAAACTCATAGCAAATATTTATTCGGGGGGTAAATATATCATCGACCCCGCCATCAACCATCACGCCGATTGCTTCTTATTTGCGAAATTGAAAACATACACGTATAAATTCCCTCTTTTCATGTATAAAAAACAAAATACATCTCTATTACACCCCGAAGATTTAGCAGAACACGAATATTCACGTCGCAAAATCGAAAACATGTATGCTATGTTGGAATGATTTTTTCCCGAGCGTAAAAATACACAATCGCCGCCGCAAAATTGACTTGACCGAAAAAGGCAATGCGTCGTTTTCGTTTGATGTGTGCAATAGCCTGGTCGGGTGTCATAGTGTGATACCGGATGAGATAGAGGGCGACAATGGCACAGGAACGCTGTTGTCCCGCAAAACAATGCACCAGCACGGGCTTTTTTTCCAGAATCGATTCGTGCATTTTCGCGAGAACTTGTGTGCTATCAATGAGACTGATCATTTTATTGCATTCGTCTGGATCGTCATGTACGGGTATCCGAATACAATTTGTACAATTCTTAGGAAATCGTATCATATCATCGGTGGTACAATTTACAATCATGGAAAAATTATCACTCGACTGTAGAGCACGAGCACTTCCGACATGTAAATACTCGACAATCTCGTGATAGGCGGCTTCACTCATATACCATTTGCATATAATTTAGCCATTTCCAATACGCGCCACACCGAACGTTTTCGTCGGCCTAAATTTCAAGATATCGAGCTCTCGACCCGTCGTAGGGAATTCGACGGAACCATAGACATCTTGCAAAAGCATCCATTCAAACAATCCCCCGCAATACATGACCACATCGCTAAATCCCAACCCCACCAGCTGGTCATACTTTTTCTCTAGTGTCGCATCCATCATATTTTTCCCATACACAATAATCGTTTTCGTCGTCAATGTAAATCGATTGATCAACTCATTTAGAGCGGCCTCTTCTGCTGTAAAATCCACGGTAGTTTTTATCAAACACCCTTGTTCCGATGCCGGGAGCGTATTGATCAGCAAATATTGTCCGCCATGATCAATGGCATATTTTACATCTTCAAATCCAATTTTTCGATATGGTTTTTTTTCAAACCATTTCAACATTATTCTATTACACTATAGTTCTCTTTGTTTATCTCGTTTTTACCACAAAATTGAATAAATCTCTATGAGAAGCCTATAGTTCAACACATTTTCAACAATTTACGATGGACCTCTCACAGAACAAACTTACGAAAACGGAATGGAACAGCATTGAAATGCCTGTGTCCGATGCGGAAAAGACCATCCTCAAATTAATCGACGATGGTGCGAATGACGTGAATATTCGCAACAACAATCACACCTCTATGATACAATATATGAAACTAGAAAAAACGTCCTTTAATGAATCGTATTTATACGACAAATATTTCAAAACCACCGTCGAAAACATGGTGCAAAAATACAAAACGGCCACGGGGATATTCGAACCGTTTGACGTTCCACAAATCACCACGAAAAACCTGAAAATGGTGAAAAAGGCCGATATTATTCGCATTGAAAATATGCAAGTGGAGAGTACGCGTGACCAAATCTTCGAATATCTATTGCTTGAATTTTGCGAAAACTTGCTGGAAAAACTCGCGCCGACGGAAGCCTCTTATACCATCAAAAAACAAAAATCAATTCAGTCTAAGCCTCTACTCAAATCATATGCCTTTTATTTATACACGCTGATTCAATTCAAAAAATTATCCATCCAACATATCAATCCATATTTGACTACCTTTGTCGATTCCGTCATTGCCTATGGTCGCACCAAGACAAATCTCACTGACATTATCAAAACGTCTCCGGAAACCATCGAAGAAAATCCATATTTGCTAAAATACGACGATTTGACCCTCTATCAACATCAAAAACAATTGTTTGCTATTAGTAATCAACATCGTATGCAAACGAAAACAACTGCTACCAAAATCATTGAAATCATGAGAACACATAAATTCGACGACCAAGAAATACAAGATACGTTAGAGGAATCACTACAAGGCCAAGAAGACCGCCTGGCCTATTTAGAAAAAAAATACGGGGCGGTGAATCCACTCGAAAAAATCTATACGCCGAAACTCATCTTATATATGGCACCCACCGGTACGGGCAAAACATTATCGCCCATC
>Ga0214923_10007164_pt1 | contig 12242 bp, 8 predicted proteins | sample LL1510_MetaG_FD_177993 | JGI IMG/M metagenome (GOLD analysis project Ga0214923, IMG submission 177993) | Freshwater microbial communities from Lake Lanier, Atlanta, Georgia, United States - LL-1510 | ecosystem: Environmental > Aquatic > Freshwater > Lake | place: USA: Georgia | collected 2015-10-15
CCCCCCCCCCTCTATAAAAAAAAATTTTATTTTAAAAATATTTTCAGAAATATTTATAGAGATTTTTTTATTTTTTTTAAATTTAATATAACTATGTTTATAGCATGAAAACTGATTGTAAACTATATGAAAACTATATGAAAACTGTTATAATTATTAATATTAATACAACTATGTTTATAGCATGAAAACTGCTTGTAAACTATATGAAAACTATATGAAAACGATCATAATTATTAATATTAATACAACTATGTTTATAGCATGAAAACTGCTTGTAAACTATATGAAAACTATATGAAAACTGTTATAATTATTAATATTAATATAATCATGTTTATAGCATGAAAACTGCTTGTAAACTATATGAAAACTATATAAAAACTGTTATAATTATTAATATTAATATAACTATGTTTATAGCATGAAAACTGCTTGTAAACTATATGAAAACTATATGAAAACTGTTATAATTATTAATATTAATATTAATATAACTATGTTTATAGCATGAAAACTGCTTGTAAACTATATGAAAACTATATGTAAAGTGTTGTAATTATTAATATTAATATAACTATGTTTATAGCATAAAAACTGCTTGTAAACTATATGAAAACTATATGAAAACGATCATAATTATTAATATAAAATTTATAAGAATTATCTGAAATTAATTGTTTAAATTTTGTCTTATAATTTTGTTCTCATTTTTGACCCGAAATTATTAGTTACAAATAAAATTTTACTTTTTATAATAGTTTTTGTCGAAAAGTAATCATAACTAATAATAATTTTATATTTTTAAATTAATAATTTTGTATATATATTAACTTTGATAAAATTAAAATTTATCCTAAATTCGGATAAATAGGATAAATTTTATCCTAAAATAGGATAAATTAGGATAAGCTAAAAGTATATATGTGTAATAATTTTTGTAGTGTTAAAAAGTTTTTGTCGATTTGTGTCGACGGTCTATATTATATACATGTATACTTTTCGACAAATTCGACAGAAAAAAATTGTCGACGCCCCCCCCCCTCTATAAAAAAAAATTTTATTTTAAAAATATTTTCAGAAATATTTATAGAGATTTTTTTATTTTTTTTAAATTTTTAATATTAATATAACCATGTTTATATCATGAAAACTGCTTGTAAACTATATGAAAACTATATGAAAAGTGTTGTAATTATTAATATTAATATAACTATGTTTATAGCATAAAAACTGTTTGTAAACTATATGAAAACTATATGAAAACTGTTATAATTATTAATATTAATACAACCATGTTTATAGCATGAAAACTGCTTGTAAACTATATGAAAACCATATGAAAACGATCATAATTATTAATATTAATATAACCATGTTTATAGCATGAAAACTGCTTATAAACTATATGAAAACTGTTATAATTATTAATATTAATATAACTATGTTTATAGCATGAAAACTGCTTGTAAACTATATTAAAACTATATGAAAACTATATGAAAAACGATTATAATTATTAATATAATTTTAACCTCAATTTTGATCTGAAATAATTGATAAATATAAAAATAAAAAAATAATAAAAATAAATTTAATTTAATTTAATCATTATTTAATATAATTAAAAATTGTTTTAACTGTTTTAAGTTGCCATTCATTATCATCATTATATGTACAAATATATTTAACATCTACATTTGATGATGTTTTATTATTTGGGTGTATTTCTTTAATATGATTAATAAGATTAGGTAGTATTGTCATAATATAAAATAGATCTTCTTTTCCAACCATTGATGAACCATTCTTATTATTTACAAGAATATCTATATCTATATTACTATTTATATTGTTCATATTATTCATATTATTCATATTATTCATAATATTATCAAAAAGATTTGTATTATTTGCAATATTTGGTTTTTTGTTAATAATATCAGTTATATTAGTTACATTAGTTATATTAATAATATCATCATCATTTGTTGTATATTTTTCTTTGTGTAAATTATATCTTTCTTTAGTTAATTTTTTTTTTTCAGAACAAGACATTTTAATATGTCTTTGCAATCCAGCTTTTGCTTTAAATTTTTTTTCACAGAATTTACAAGTTGTTTTATTATCTAGAGATTCTGTTATTATTCTATTTATTTTTTCATCTATTAATCTTATTTTTTCATCTATTATTATTTTTTTATCATTTTTATCATTTTTATCATTTTTATCATTTTTATCATTTTTATCATTTTTATTATTTCTATCATTTTTATTATTTTTATCATTTTTATTATTTTTATCATTTTTATTATTTTTATCATTTTTATCATTATTTATTATATTAATAATTTTATTATTATCAGTAACTTTATTGTTATTATTATCGTTATTATTATCGTTTATAGTAACAATATTATTATGTATTTCTTTATTATCATGTGTAATAACTATTTTATTTTTATTACAAGGTGTTTTTCTTTTATTATGACGTATTAATAAATATTCATATTTAAAAGTTTTATGACAATTATTACATATATATGACATATTTTATAATATAATATAATATACTTAAATATATTTTGTATTATTTTTATTATAATTTTCTATATTTTTTAATATTTATATATATATATATATGGCAAGTTCAGTTGATACAGATACAGATGTATGTATAAAAAGGGAATCTCCTAAATATAAAACATCTAATCTACCCGTGACATATAAAACTCAAAAGAACACTTTAATGATACACATTAATAATGTTACGAAAGAAATTAAATCAAAATATAGAATTGATTATGAAAATTATTATTACGAATTTATAAATAAATTTATTGAAAATATTTATCAAAAATGTAAAATATACCATTATAATTATAGCAAGAATATTATAATTGATACAAATATTTCAAAAATAAGAGATAATTTTACAAATAATAGTTATAATTTTAATATTATTTGTTTTGATAAATCATTATTTTATCATATAAGATACATATATTTTATTTTAAATTCAGATAAATATACTACTACAATAAAAGAAAAAGATAAAATAAAAATAAAAGAAGAAATAAATGAAAATTATGATGTGAAAGATAAAAAGAACGAAATTAAAATACGTAAATTGAATAATAAAAAACTTGATCCAATAAAATCAGAAAAAACAATAACATACAATAATAAAAAAATATCCGAATTAGAAATAATAATAACAGGAAAAATAAAAGAAATAAGTGAACGTATACAAACAAAATATAATTTTTTATTATGTTGTGATCATGAAACATTTAATAATTATAAACAAAATTTAACAGATATGAAAGAAGAAATTAGCAAATTATCAGAAAATGAAATATTAATGTTTAGTTATTATACACAAAAAATGTGGGAAAAGTTTAATGAGTATAAAACTTTTTCATTTTTTTTAAATAATTTAATTGAAATTAAAAATTTTATAACAGTAATTAGTGCTTCTGAATATAAAGATTATATAAAAAAAATAAAACCAGAAGAATATCCTAAATTAGAAGAAAAAATATTTATGTATTGTTTATACGAACGTCGAGAAATGATTAATATACAAAATATAAAAATATATTTTCTTGTATCTGATAATTATTTAATGAAAGGAATAGGTGCTAAACGAGCTTTAATAAATTATTTTCATAATAATATGCATAATATAGAGACGTATCACTTTAGAGAAAATTATGTATGTATGAATTTAGATGATAACATAACTATGATCGGGTCTCATAATAAACTAAAAGGAAAAAACCCTTGTACAGGACGAAAATGTGCACAAGTAAAAAGTGATGATAGTAATGATACATATTTTAATCCGCCTAGTTGTTTAAAAGATTGTAATATAATTTCAATATTAGAATTATATGACAACTTAAAAAAAGATTTAATACTTATAAATGAAAAAGATAAAGATAAAGATATAAAAAAAAAAATAGTAGGAATAGTTAAAGGTGCTGGAACATCAGATGAACATTTAAGATATCAAAATTGTTGTAATTTTGATATTTCAGATTGTTGTGACAAAAAAAATACATACCCATACGAGTGTAAAAGCAATTATAAATGTTACAATATGAAAAGAAATACTGTTTATAAATTAACTTTACAAAAACCATGTATAATAACACGTAATTATAATCCATTTTTTACAAGATTTATGGAAGATATGGTTTTTAATATATTAAATCATGAAGATATATGTAAAAATATGAACAAATTTTTACGATTTGGACACATAAAACCGCAAGATAATAAAGATATAGATTTTGAAGATTTTTTTAATGAAAAATTATTATCATCGTATATTTTATCAGATGATGGGAAAACTTATAAAAAAGTTTCAGGTATTCAACCAATATATTTAATGTATATACATTTTTTAAATGTGTATTTACATGAAATTCATTCTACTGTAAGCTATACTAAACCAGAAGAAAAAGATAAACCAAAAGAGAAAGATAAAGAAGATGAAGATGAAGATTATGAAGAAGATGATGAAGATTATGAAGAAGATGATGAAGATAAGGAATATGATAAAAAAAATAATCATATTAATGCAAATGATGGTAAAGGATCTCCAACAAAATATGAGTTTAAATCATATTTAAAAGTAAGTGATATTTTATTTAAAAATACATCATTAATACCATTATATTCCAAAAGTAAATATATGCATTTTGGTTTTGTTGTATATATGTTATTATTATTATTATTAAATAACAAATATAAAAAATCTAGATTAATAAATACTGATTTTCCTACAATAGATGAAATAAAAAAATATATATGTAACGACAAATATCTTAATGATGATTTAAATTACAACACAGATATTTTTAGTTTAAAAAAAGAATTTAATATAAAAGATATAATCAAACAGTTTGAATTTAAAACAGATGATCATGATAATGATGATCATGATATTCGATATATTGATACAGGAGCATATAAATATTGTAATAAAATTTCAAGAGTTAAATGTACAATAAACTATAAAAAAATAATTAAAAATATTATAATTGATTTTGGATTATTTAAAATTGATGATGATAATCTTGATGGTTATTTAAACTTTTTTGGTGATATAAAATTAACTTTTTTAGAAACAGAATTAAAATTAGTTAAAAATTTATTAAATAATATGCCAATAGATCAATCAAAATTATCAAGAATACAAAAAATAACAGATAATTTTAAAGAGCAAAAGAAAAAAAATGATATTTTTGTTAGTAATAATGACAGAAAATATGATTATTTAGGTGATGGTGCTATTAGTAGTATAAATTTCTGTAAATATTGTTTAACCAATGAGAATAAAGATACTTTAAAAAAATATCTAGCAGATCAGTCTAGTTTACATATGGAAACCGATTATCAACAATCTGATGGTGCTGAAGGCGAAAAAATGGTTGTGAATACAGAAGCTGTTAATAAAAGAAAAAAACCAGCACAATCTGATGGTGCTAAAGACGAAAATATGGTTGCGAATACAGAAGCTGATGGTGCTGAAGCCGAAAATATGGTTGTGAATACAGAAGCTGTTAATAAAAGAAAAAAACCAGCACAATCTGATGGTGCTAAAGACGAAAATATGGTTATGAATACAGAAGCTGATAAAAGAATCAAACTCATAACAAGTACTACAAGCAAACGTAATACTGAGGATTCTACAAGCATGGAATTAAAATATCTAAAATATAAATTTAAATATTTGCAATTAAAAGAAAAAATATAACAGATATAAAATAAATTATATTATTTAGAATATTTCTTTTTTAGATAATATATTATCTGTCTGAAAAAATATATCAAAAGTCAAAGAGTCTTAACTAACATCATAGAGATTGAAGTTATCAAAGATAGCTTGCAACCGTTAAAATAATAATCACAAATCATCACAAATCATCACATTTTTATAGAAAATATGATGAGTATAATTATGTGATACCGATAGGCTGTTAAGGATTATAAATATATTTATGTTTAATTTTTTTTATAATTATATATTATATGGATTATAGAAAAAAATATTTAAAATATAAAAATAAATATTTACAATTAAAAGGTGGTTATAATTATGATGCAAAACCATGTGCAAATGGATTTGAGAATCATCTTGTTAATAGATGGGACACGGATAACAAATGTCATATTTGTTATTATTATTTTGCTAATATAAAATTATATCAATGTTGTCATCGTATATGTTTAGGATGTTTTCAAACATGGTTATTACATACACAAACAGCAAATTTTGTATGTCCAGAATGTCGCACAGAAATAGAAGAAAATCATGTATTTATAACAAATATTGATAAAACATTGTGGATAAAAACATCTATACCATATCTAAAGGCACAACCACCACCACCACCACCACCACTAGCACCAGCACCAGCACCAGCACCGGCACCAGCACCAGCACCAGATATTGATGATGATCTTAATTTTGAAGATCCTGTTGGTAATCTTGATGATAATGGTAATCCTAATTGGTAATCTTGATAATGATGGTAATTTTATACTAAGAGAAGAAAATAGAGTTGAGTAAAACCTAAAATCAGAACTAAAACAAGAATAAAAATAAGCATAATCAACACCATCACAAGCAGTTGCAAATAGTTGCATAAACTTGATATTTATTTGTTCCTTATTTTATTACAAAGTTTTTTATAATTTATATAGTAGTTAAAGGATAACTATTGAATACATGGATAATATTCTTTGTAAAGAATAAAAAAAATTGAAATAATAAATTATTAATAATTTCATACATATTGAAAATTAATAAAATTAAAATGGAACGTTATTCACCAATCGTGAATGCCTGTTTTTCAGGTCAAGCAGATTCTGATCCTAAAAAAATTAGAGAAAATAATCTTAAAGGAAAATATGTTTCTAAAGAAGATAAATATAGTAATTTGCGTATTGCAGCAGTAAATCCATATTCTGGACGTTGTGTATTTAATAATGAATATACACGTTTATCTGAAGATGGAGATTATGTAAAAGATATATGTGTACATTCTGATAAATTAAATCTGAATATTCGTATTGATTTGACACAACTTCCAGATGTATATGTACCAAATACAGAATTAGGTAAACAACATCTAAAAATTCTAATTAAATGGATAGAAAATTGTATTTCTGCTGGAAAAAAACTTCCTTTTACTTATGATTATGTTGATATTGATTATGAGCAGGTTGATGTAGAAGATAATACAGATGATTGTGAAGAAAGTGAAGATAATGAATGTGATGAAGATGATGAATGTAACGAAGATGATGAAGAAGACGATGATGACGATGATGAATTTATAGAAGATGATGATTATCATTCAGCTGATTCTGATTATATTGAAGATAACGATGAAGATGATAATAATGATGACGATGATGATATAATTATAGAAATTAATATCCAAACAAAACGACGAAGATTAAATTAAATTTCAAAAAATAATTTTTTTTATTTAATAAATCTTATATATTTGAATATTTCTTTCTCAAATAATATTTATTTTTATCATTAAGATCTATTTTCATATTGTGATATTGTCTATAATAATTCATAGAATTATCTTCTAATATATCATCAGAAAAAGTAATAATATTAGTTTCTGGATCTATTGTAAATTTAAAATTATCAAATAATAGATGTAATTCTGCTGATAATAATAAACCATTTTCTGGATCATATTTTTCATCAGAATCGGATAATTTATATGGATAAATATGTGCGACTTGAGATATACACAGAGGTTTATTAGTTATCATACATGTTTTATATTTTTCTATGACTGATTTTCTAAAATCATAATCTTTTCTTTTTATTTTTTCTTCGATTGTTTTTTCTGGTAGTTCTTCTGGTAGTTCTATATGTTCATAATCAAATTTATCATAAAAAATAAAATCTAATAAACTTTTATTTAGATTATTTTTTAATTCATTATATAATATATTTATTTGTTTATCATTGTTATTATCTATATATTTTATTATGTCATTGTAATTCATAAAAATTGATTTTATAATATTTAATATTAATTTATAGTTAAAATAATAATCTAATAATTATCTTATAAAATATATGAGTAAAGAAGATTATAATAAATTATTTGATTATATTTATAATATTTTAGAAAATGAAGAATGCTTAATATGTGATGTTTTGAAAAGAAATATTAAAAAAAAATATTTATTACCTCAATCATTTTTAAATCTATTTGACAAAGAAATAATAGCAATAAAAAAAGAAGATATATATGAATCAAAATATTATAAATATCTTAATAAAATATCAATTGCTATTCATTCAATAATTGAAATAAATGAAGATATACACATATTAAAATCAACAATTACTAAATCTGAAATGTTACCTAATCACTTTTGGAAATTTATGGAATATATACCTAAAAAAAATAAAGATATTTATAAAGAAAGACCAAATTATATTGAATTTATTAAAAATGTACAAGAACAAAATTTTAAATCAGGAATAACAATACAAGCAACTGGAACAGGAAAGTCTTTTCAAATATTAAAATTAATAGATATCTATCAAAGTAAATATAATAATGTACAAAATGATTATTTATTAATTGCACCAAAAATAGATATATTAAGAGATATGTTTTTTAAAAATGATATATTAGATAAAGAAAAATTTAATAAACTAAAATATAGTAATATAATTGATATTGATAAATATAATATTGTTAATTTAGTTACAGAAGATTTTAATAAAAAAGCATTTTCTAAAACAAAACCAAATTTAATTATTGCTAATATGCAATATTTAATATTTATGGAAGATAAAAATGTTGCAATATTAGAGAAAAACTTAAAAATGTGTATATTTGATGAATGTCATAATGTATCTGGTGATGAAATATTTAAATTTATTGAAAAATTAAATAATATCATAAATATTGGATTTTCAGCAACACCGTTACGAAATACAACTGATAAATTATTACAAAAATTTTATAAAATATACGGTGATGGTAAAAAAATAAATATTATATCATCATTTGATATATTTGATGGAATTGCAGAAAATATTATTTTACCTTTTAAACATTATTTTTTTGAATTTAAATCATGTTATAAAATAAAAAAAAAATTACATGATGATGATTATGATTTAAATCAATCTGATTCAGATGATTCAGATGATGATATATCTATTAATTCTGATAATATTACTATCGATGAATCTGCTCTTGATTATAATAAACAAATTGTAAAAGATATAATTATGAAAAATATAGTTGAAAAATTACCATATAAAAAAATTATTTGTTGGTGTAGAACAAAAAAACTTGCTAAAAAATGGAAAGAATGGTTTGAAAATAATTTTAAATCTTATAAATCATATCTTTCTATTTCTGGTACCGAAAATGAAGAAGATGATACTTATTTAGATTTCAAACATTTATGTCCCAAAAATGAAAATGATGAAATTAAAGCAATTAAAGCAATTTTATTTTGCGTTGGTCGTTGTAGAGAAGGTTCTGATATAGATTTTGTAGATTGTGGTATATATTTGGATCCTGTTAAAAATAGATCAGTAGTAGTATCAATGCAAACTGCTGGACGTATTATGAGATTAGATAAATATAATAAAAAAACTCATGCAGTTATTATAGAAGGATATATACCAAATAATGATAACAATAAATTAAATGCTGATTTAATAATTAGTTATTATAAAAAATTACTACAAATATCTGAAGATAAAAATAATTATATTGATAAACTAAAATATTTGCACGATAATACAATTTATGAATCTGAATCTAAATATATCAAAATTAAAATCGATGATGATAATAATCATGATTGTATATTAAATGTAAATCTAAAAAATAATGATTGGGAAAATGTAAAAAAATCTATAACACAATATACAAAACAGCAAATGAATAAACGTAATGAGCAATATAAAGAATTAGAAAAGAATAATAATATAAAAACAATTATGAATAATAATATGACATTTAGTAAATTAAAAAAAGTAATTATAAATGATTTAAATACTAATATTGATTCATATAAACAATTAATAAATTATATATATAATGAAATTAAAGATGTTGATAAAATAATAAAATATACTATATTACGTATAGAAAAAGGAGAACGAAATACAAATGGATATAAATATTTTGAAGATTTAAATATAAGTATTCAAGGTGCAGATGCAAAACATAGTATTTTAGAAATTATTAGACAATCTATCATAAATAAATTAAATTTTAATATTGATATAGAATTAAAAGATAAGAATATTATTAATTTAAGTAATTCTTAATATATTAAAAAAATTGATTATTATTTTATTTATATAATATACATAATAAAAGATATTAAATATATTAAAGATATTAAATAATAATGACAAACATAATACAATCTGTTTCTATTACAAAACATATCAATCCGTCAAAACAAATTTCAGATGAATATACTCTGATGATCGGATATCATGATGTTATTTATATTTCAAAAATCAAAGAAGAAAATTTTAATTCTGTATTATTTGAATTTGATATGTTAGAAAATCTAATCTATAATTGTAATCACAAACAAAAAGTGGGGGATATATGTTGTGATATGACAATTACAGAATCAGAATCTTTTGGTAAAATTCTTGACATTACTTTATTATTTGAACGTGATGTTAAACCTATGAAAAAAATAAATGAAAAACATGGATTTCAATTACAAGAAAAGAAATTAGATTATGATGATAAAATTGGATTAGCAATGACGAATCTACGTAACGAGATTAATTTTGTGGAAATAAAACCTACGACAAATATTAATATTATTGATTTAATATATCCAGCTACAGGTTCAGATTTAATGTTTGGACATCAAGTTTTAGTAACAAACTCACGATATTATGTGAATAAATCTTTACCAATAATTTCCGAATCCAATAAACAACACATTTTTAATCAACTACTACATCAGTTTAATAATATGGATAAGACTCAACTTATGAATTCTATAAAGTTTATTAATAAATTTAGAAAATATTGTAAATTAGATAAAATATATGAAGATGATAAAGTTAATTTAGATATTAGCACATATATTAATTTTCTAACAGAATTTATTAATACATATTATCATATTAAAAATAATGAGATATATTTACATCATGATAATTTAAATAAATTAATAAAGTTTATATGTAATTTTAGTTTTGTTGATATGATAAAAATTATTAGTAACAAAATATATGTTTTTACAGATAAAACAAAGAAATCAAATAATAGAAAAATTAAATTTTATGAAAATATAGAAGAATTTATAAAAAATCGAGAACAATTTAAAACATATCATATATTAGATATGACATCATATGGTATATTGATTGAAGAAATCGATTAAAAAAATCTTATATTGAACCAATAAATCAATAAATAAATCAATAAATAAATCAATGAATAATTAAAGTGGATTATATATATTTCCAGTTATTTCGTCTTTTTTTAATTTATATTTTAAATTATTATATGTAAAAAATATAATAATTCCCAAACATAAAATTAATGTTATTACTAATGCAGATATTGCTATAGCAAATGTATTCATATCTACATTATTATTTTGTTGTTGAATAGTATTTTCATAATTTTCATCATCTGCATCATCTGCATCATTAATAGCATATGCAACAAACCATTTTATTTAAATAAAATTTGGCGATGTTAAACTAATAATAACATTATCTGTTGATGTATTAAATGAATCAAAAAATGTATTACTATTTCCAGAATATATAAGTTGATTATTTGTTGAATATATTGATAGATATACGGTATTATTAAATTCCATATCAATAGCCATATCATTTCCTACAAAAATATTATAGTTATAAACACAATTTGGAGTTATAAACCCATTTTGGTCGTCTGGATCCATATTTAATTCCGGTGGATTATCACATGTAACATTTAATGTAGATAATGAACGTGTAAATAAGCGTCGACGTTTATTTAAATCAATATAATGTTTTCCATGAGTTGCATATGAATTTGTGGCTGTTTGTCTTGTTGTACGAATTTCAACTTGATATCTTGGGTCAATATTTATTCTTTTTTGGCAAGTTTTAGAACTTTCACAACCTCCCTTATAATTTCCATTTTGATATATTGATTGTGAAATTTTTTGTCCATATTTATACGATA
>Ga0214923_10007165_pt1 | contig 12240 bp, 12 predicted proteins | sample LL1510_MetaG_FD_177993 | JGI IMG/M metagenome (GOLD analysis project Ga0214923, IMG submission 177993) | Freshwater microbial communities from Lake Lanier, Atlanta, Georgia, United States - LL-1510 | ecosystem: Environmental > Aquatic > Freshwater > Lake | place: USA: Georgia | collected...
CCAGGGCGGAATCACCATCCGCCGCCTCGTCGAGCACGTACTGCGAGGTAACGAGCTCGTAGTTCGCCCGCTCTGCACCCCACCACCGTTGCGTCAACAGTTGCCGCGCCGCAGCAACGACCTGACTGCTCGGTCGCCCACGAAGGTAGCTGACGATTGACGTTTCCACGTAAAGCGTCTCGAGCGACGGCCCGACGGCCGCGCTCGCCATAATCGCGTGTCGCTGGACAGTGGCTGGTCAGTCGCGGCGTCTATCTGTTGGAAAGCCACGCCTCTCGGCGTGCCCAGGCTCGCGAGTTCGCCCGCCGCCACTGCGGGTGACGAAAACGCCGCTGTTTTCGTGGGCGCAAGCAGGCGGGGATAGATGAACTGTCCGAACGGGTAACTCGGTTGTTCCCGGTTCCTCGTGCGTGCGGTTTTTTGCTGAACTGTCGCAGAAAAGAGCCAGTCATAAGAGGATAGTCCGTTCAATCGCACCTCCGCACCGGTCTTCCGGCTGATGAGCGACTCGTGAGCCTCTCTCTGAAAGGGGTTGTGATCGGGTCTGTCGCCCCGATCCTCCCCGCCCAGAGAACTGCACGGTTGTGCGCCGCCATTTTGGACCGCCGCGACACGGTCCCCGCGCCGCCGTTTTCGACCGCCGTCAACAGCTATTCCACAACCTACGCAGCTCCCGTGCGACGGAACTCATGGACCAACACGGCCCCAACGACGTCTGCCGTTGGATGGGGCATGGCATGAGGGTGGCCGAGCGTCATTACCTCCAGGTACGCCCGGAGGCCATCGCCGCCGCGGTTGCCGAGGGGACGAGCCAAGCGGCGCACAATCCGGCGCAGCAGACAGCTGTCCGGACCGGCAGGGTGCAGAAGTCCGGGCGGCCGGCCAGTGCGGAACGCAGCCGGAATGCCGCTCCCGGCGACACCCGGCGGAACCCTGCTTCACCAACCAGCGGAGAGGACGGGATTCGAACCCGTGGACCAGCTTTTGACCGGTCACGTCTTTAGCAAAGACGCGCATTCGACCACTCTGCCACCTCTCCAAATCACCGGCACCGCGACGAACTGCCCGGGGACTGCCGCCCTGCCCTCCGACGAGGGAAAAACGGCGGCGTGGGCAGACGCTCCGGCGTCGGCGGGAATCCCCGGCGGCCCGGAGATGCCCTCGCCGAGTATTCTGGACGGACGAATCCCGTCCCGCAAGGAGGCGGACGTGACCCGCGACCGGAACAGCCACCGCCTGAAATCGTCAGCCTTGCTGGTCGCCGCCTGCCTGGGGTGGGGCCTCGGCCTGCCGATCGGCCCATCCTCCAGCCCGACGTCATTCGCCGCCGAGATGCTGGCCGCGTCGGTGTCGAGCATCACGGCGGAGGATGCCGCCCGCCACGTCTCGGCCCTCGCCGACGACGCCCTCGAAGGCCGCGAGGGGGGCACCCGTGGCGGCCGCGCGGCCGCCGCGTACATCGTCGAGCAGATCGAGGCACTCGGGTTCGAGCCCGCCGGCGACGCGGGGTCGTATTACCAGCCATTTGGCGCCGGCCTGCGCAACATCCTGGCCCTGCTGCCGGGAAGCGATCCGGACCTCGCCCGGGAGGTGGTCGTGATCGGGGCCCACTACGACCACGTCGGCTACGGCAACGCCGGAAACAGTTTCGGCCCCTTCGGCTTCGTCCACAACGGCGCCGACGACAACGCCTCCGGCGTCGCCGGATTGATCGAGATCATGGAGGCCCTGCGGCGGCTGCCCGAGCGACCGCGGCGGTCGATCCTCGTGGCCTTCTGGGACGGCGAGGAGAAGGGGCTGCTCGGCTCGAGCCACTTCCTGCGGGTACAGCCGCAGGCCCTGGCCGGCCGGCCGCTCGTCTTTTCGCTCAACCTCGACATGATCGGCCGGCTGCGGGACGAGCGGGTCGTGGTCTACGGGGCCCGCACCGCGACGGGGCTTCGCGGCCGGCTGGCCGCCACCAACACGGAGCCGGCCAGCGGCGCCGGCCTGCACCTGGCCTTCGACTGGGACATCCTCGAGGACTCGGACCACTATCCCTTCATCGCCGCCCGGATCCCCACGCTCATGCTCCACACGGGGCTGCACGACCAATACCACCGACCGAGCGACGACGTGGAGCTGGTCAACGTCGCCGGCATTCCGCTGGTGTGCCGGCTCGCGCTCGCGCTGACCACGGACATCGCCGACGCCCCGGAGCCGCTCGCCTTCCGCGGCGGCTCGCGGTCGGAGTCGAACGCCACGCGGCGACGACTCGAGGAGGCCCGTCCTCCGGGCGGCCCGTCGCAGGGACGCTGGGGGATCGTCTCCCGTGCCGACCCGGGAGAGCCGCAGACACCGATCGTCGTCCACGTGGCTCGTGATTCGCCCGCCGAACGGGCCGGCCTGCAGGCCGGAGACAGGCTGCATGCGGTCGACGGACTGTCGTTCGCCGACCAGCCGGCCATGGTCGAGCGGCTGCGAACCGCCGGAGATTCATGCCGGCTGCTGATCGAACGCCATGGACGCCTGCAGGAACTCGGCGTCCACGCCACTGCGAACTGAGGCAGCCGTCGCAGGTTGAACGACGGCGAGGCGACTCCGGCGCTCAGGCGTCGTCGTCTTCCCAGTCGTCCTCATCCTCGTCCTCATCGTCTTCGTCTTCGTCTTCCTCGTCATCCTCCTCCCAGTCCTCGTCCTCCTCCTCCTCCTCGAAGTCGTCCTCGTCGTCCTCGCCCTCCTCTTCGTCCTCCTCTTCGTCCTCTTCGTCTTCGTCTTCCTCGTCGTCCTCGACTTCTTCCCACTCCTCCTCGTCGTCTTCCTCCTCGTCTTCTTCATCGGACTCTTCGTCTTCCAACTCCTCGTCGTCCTCGTCCTCGTCCTCATCGTCCACGTCGTCGTCTTCATCGCGGGCGACGAGTTCGCGATCGGACGAGCCCGGCAGCGAGAAACCCATCTCCAAGCCGTCAAAGAGATCCTCCGCGGCAAGGAGGTCGGGAAGTTCGCTCCAGGAGAACACCTCGGCGGTCGAAACGCTCTCATCGCCCCGGCCACGCTCAGCAATCGTCACGGCATTTCCTCCAGGAGTCTGATCAACGACCAAATGACCAACCAGCACGGCTCGACACGCCAAATCTCTACCCGATCCACGGATCATCGTCCAATCGGCCGCTCGGAAAAAACAAACCCGGCCATCGACCGCGGCCCGGGACCAGGGAGCGGGAAGTGTGGCCCGCGGTGCCGCCGCTTGCAAGCGGCCGGCCGACAAGAATCACGATTCCGCCGGCGGCGGGCCGCTCGGCGGTGCGGCGAGGCTCTCGATCGGCGGCAGATCCTCCAGGCCCGCCAGCCCGAAGGCTGCCAGAAATCGACGCGTCGTGACGTAGACGTTGGGCCGGCCTAGATCCTCGGCCCGGCCCCCGATCGCCACCAGATCGCGTTCCAGAAGCTGTCGCAGCATCTCCTCGCTGCCCACGCCCCGGATCGCCTCGATCTCGGCCCGGGTGACCGGTTGACGGTAGGCGACGATCGCGAGCGTCTCGAGCCCCGCCGCGGAGATCCGCCCCGTGGCAGGATGGTCGTGTAGCCGCCGGATCCAGGGCCCGAACGCGGGCCGCGAGAGCAGCTGAAACCCGCCGGCGATCTGCTCCACCCGCATGGCCATGCCAGCGGCATCCTGGAGCTGCCGCAGCTCCCGAAGCAGCGTGCGGGCACGCGTCCCGTCGGAAAGCCTGGCGAGCTTCGCGAGCCGACGCGTGGAGAGCGGCTCGCGGGCGAGAAAGAGCGCGGCCTCGAGCCGGGCAAGTTCCTCCGAGCGTCGATGCCGGCCGGGAGGCACGTGGTCGGTGGCCCGTCGCCCCGCGGACTGATCTTCATCGGTCGGCCGCCGTCGCCACCACCGCCGATGACCGAGGCCGGCGGCCGGGAGGCGGGCCGACCAGACAGCGCACGGCGACCGGTTCGCGATCGACGACCCGGCCTGTGGGCGTGCTCGGTGCATCGCAGCGGTTCCGGTGGAGGCGAGACGCGGGCGTGGGGACGGCGACGGGCCGCGGTGACCCGTCAGAGCGACCCGGCCGCCGGCCCCGGGATCGTGACGCGAGAGGCGAGGCGATCCCTCCACGCCTCCACCTGGTCGGCCAGCGCCGCGGTGGCCGCCCCCGGATCGGAGCCCGGCGCCTGGAAGACGCGGTGCAACTGCCCCGCGGCATCCATCGCCACCCGACAACTGGCGACGTGCATGCCCGCCACTCCGTCGAGCGGGCGGACGTCGATCGCGACGGCGCCGAGCGCCGCGAGCCGGTCGACGGCCGGGGGACGGCCCGGGGCCACGGGCGTTGGGGGAGGCGCGGTCCCTGGATCGTCCTCCGCGTGTGCGTCGGCAACTTCGGCGACGGCTTCCGGGCCGCCTGATGCCTTGGCCGGCTGCAGCCAGTCGACCACCGGCTGCCAGAGATGGTGGCGGACCGCTTGGCGCACCCCGACCGGCACGTGGTGCGAGAACATGGCCAGGGCCGGCACCACGGTCATGCACACGACCAAGACGCAGATACGGACCTTCATCGGCGACCGGACTCCTGAGCCGGGACGGGCCGCAGAGGCTAGCGATCCGGATCCGGCCGGGCAAGGCGGAAACGACCGCTGGAAGGCCACGCCAGCGAACCCCGAGACGGCGGCCGGATGGTCTTCCATCGGCCTCACTCGCCGGGTTCGACGATCACCCGCCGCTCGTCGACGGGCTGGTCGGCCGCGGCCGGGTCGAAGTGGGGCACGCCCGCGGCGAAGCTCACCGGCGATCGCTTTCGTCCCGCCACGACCAGCCCGCGAACGAGGTTCTGGGCCAGGATTTTTTCCACCCGCGGCCGTACCGCATCGATCCCGATCCGCCCGGGCTGCACGGCGGTCACGGTGACGATGTGGACGCCCTGCGGCGAAGCGAACGGCGGCGACACACCCCCCTTCGCCAGGCCATACGCGCGGCTCGCGAAGCCGTCGGCCATCGGACCGTCACGGCCGATCCAGCCGAGATCACCCCCCGTGCGCCGGCTGGGCCCCGCGGAATGCAGCCGGGCCGCCTCGGCGAACGACAGCCGGCCCTGCACGATCTGCTGCCGGAGCGTGGCCGCCCGTTCGAGCATGCCCGCCGCGACGTCGTCGGGGCCGCCCGCTTCCGGCCGCAGCACCACGTGGCTGACCCGCAGCAGCGTGCCGTCGAGCTCGCGGCGGTTCCGGTCGAACGTCTCGGCGATGGCCTCGGCGGTGATTCGCGGCCGCACGAACTTGTCGAGCGCGATCTCGAGCGCCACCTGCTTGTCGAGATCGCCGGGGGTACGGCCGCTGGCGGCGAGAAAGTTTTCGTACACGAGCCCGCGGCCCGCCACCTGCTCCCGCAGCCGGGCGACCGCCGCCTCGACCTCGGGGCGGGTCACCTGGATGCCCAGCCGGTCCAGTTCGGCGCGGAGGATCCGATCGTCCACGAGCTGCTCGAGGATGGCGGCCTCCACCCGCTGCCGCTGGGAGGGCTCGGCCGTGTCGGCCAGCCCCAGCCTCAGCACCACGCTCTCCAGGTCGCCGCGGCGCACGACCGCGGTGCCGCAGCGGGCGAGCACGTCGGTGTCTTCGGCTCGGGCCGGCCCGCGAACCAGCGCCAGCCCCAGCGAAACCCCGGTCAGCAACGCCACCCGATGTGTCCAGGGCATGCGGTTCACCGGTCCGAGACGCGCCGTCGTGTGCCGACGGAAAGTCGGCGTCGCGGCTTCGCAGAGACTACCCCACCGCGCGGGACCGTAGAAGCGGGGCCGCTCCCGGGCGGGCTGTTGGCGGACGCCGGGTCCCGGGCACACAATCCCCGGTGGTCTCAGGCGGCCGGCATCGCGCGGCGCCGGCGACCGGATCGACCGTTCCTCCGCTCCCGTCACGCTCATGTCCCGGATCGCCATCAGCCTGTGCGGGGAGGGCCGCGGTCATGCCACCCGGATCGCCACGCTCGTCGACCGGCTCGACGCCGGGCACGAGATCGTCGTCTACACCGCGGCCGACGCGCTGGCTTTTTTGCAGCGGCAGCTGGCCGGCCTGCAGCCGCGAGTCCGCCTCGAGGAAATCCCGGGCGTCGTGTTCCAATACACGGCCGGCCGGCTCGACGTGATGCGGTCGATCGCCGCGGGCCTCGACTACCAGGCCCGCCAACTCGGGCCGCTGGTCGACCGGATGATCCGCGATCTCGACGCCTTCGGGGCCGACCTCGCGATCACGGATTTCGAGCCGGCCCTGCCGCGGGCCGCGGGCCGGCTGGGCATCCCGCTGGTGAGCGTCGATCACCAGCACTTCCTCCTCGCCTACGACCTCGACGCGCTGCCCTGGTCGCTCCAGTGGAACGCCTGGTTCATGAGCCGCGCCGTCTGGATGTATGTGACCGAGGCGGCGGACACGGTCGTGTCCGCGTTCTTTCGCCCGCCCCTGCGGCGGGGCTGGGAACACGCGGTGCAGGTCGGGCCGCTGCTCCGCAGGGAGATCCTCGCCGCCCAGCCCAGCGACGAGGGGTTCGTGCTCAGTTATCTCCGCCGGCACACGCCGTTCTCGGCCGTCGAGGCGATCGCGGCCTGCGGCCTGCCGGTCCGCATCTACGGCCTCGGCGAGCGGGAACCGCTGGGCCGCTGCTCCTTTCACGCGATCGACGAGCGGAGGTTCGTCGCCGACCTGGCCGCCTGCCGCTGCCTCGTGTCGGCGGCGGGCAATCAGCTGATCGGGGAGTCGCTCCAGCTCGGCAAGCCGCTCCTGGTGCTGCCCGAGAAGGCGCACTCCGAGCAGCTGATGAACAGTCACTTCCTGGCGGCGATGGGCTGCGGGGAGTTCGAGCTGCTCGAGCAGGTGACGGGGGAGCGGGTGCGGGCGTTCCTGGGCCGGCTCGACGGTCTCGCGCCGGCGTTGGCCGCCGTGAAGGGCCGGATGGACGGCACCGACGACGTGCTGCGGGTGATCGAGCACCGCCTCGCGCAGCGGCGGACGGCCGTCACGCCGGCCCGCTGAGGGCCGCCACGAGCGCGGGCAGGAGCGCGCGGAGCGCCCGGCCGCGATGACTGAGCACCTCCTTCACCGCCGGGGCGAGTTCGCCGAAGGTCCGGTGATACTCCGGCACGATGAACAAGGGGTCGTAGCCGAAGCCGCCGGCACCCGCGGGCTGCTCGCCGATCAGGCCTCCGCAGGTGCCCGCCGCCACCGCCACGATCCGGCCGCCCGGATCGGCCAGCGCCGCGTGGCAGGCGTAGTGGGCCGCCCGCGCCGCGCCCCGCATGCCGGCCAGCCGCTCGAGCAGGAGACCGCTGTTGCGGGCATCGGCCGCCTCGCGGGGCTCACCGGCGAAGACGCCCGCGAACCGCGCCGAGAACACGCCGGGCGCGCCGCCCAGCGCCGGCACCACCAGGCCGCTGTCTTCGGCCAGCACCCACCGTCCCAACGCCCGGGCCTGGGCGGCCGCCTTGAGCGCCGCGTTGGCCGCGAAGGTGTCGCCCGTCTCCTCCACCTCCACCGCCGCGGGCAGTCCGGCGAGCGACTCGCAGCCGATGCCGAAGGGCGCGAGCAGGGCGACGAGTTCCCGCACCTTGCCGGAGTTGGTCGTGCCGAGGACGAGCGGCTGGGTCATGGTCGGACGGAGGGCGGATGGCCGGGCGATGGCAGCCGCCGGCATCCTACCTTCTGCCCGCCGGCCGCCGCGGGACGTCGAGCGGCTTCGGCTGCACGTCGAGCAGGATCCCGCCGAAGGACCGAGGCAGCACCGTGCCGCGGGCCAAGGCCGCCGGATCGGGGCCCAGCGCAGCCACGATCCGCGCGATCTCAGGGTGCGGCTCCGGTCGACCGGAGGCGGCGGGCACGGCCAGCTGGTCGATGCTGCCGACGCAGACGATGCTCGACTCGCGGTCGTGAAACTCCCAGGCCTGCCAGCCCGCCCGCCGCAGGGCTTCGGTGAGCCGGTGGGCATTGTGGGCGGCCTCGACGAGTCGGCTCTCCCGCTCGACACCCCGCAGCTGCGGATCCCGCCAGCCGCTCCCCTTGAGGGCCGCGACGAACGTGCTGACGTCGACGAAGCCGCCGCCCGTGGCGGGGTCCGGCTCGTCACCCGTCGCGAACGTGCCGGATCCGGTGAAGGTGGCGACCCGCACGGTATACCGACCAGGGCAGTCGAGCAGGGTGTGTTCCACGTCGGCGTTCATCGCCAGCACGAAGTCGTCGACTTCCTGCCGCGAGAAATAGTCGTCGGGCAGGAGCGGGTTGGGGATCATGATGGCCGCATGCAGCGGCGGCCTGCCGCCGGGCCGGGCGTGCTGCCGGTTCGCCTGCAGGAAGTCGGCGACGAGTCGGGTCTTGGCGGCTTCGCCTCCGAGCGACTCGGGATGAAGCGACTTGACGACCTGCAGCGTTTTCTGCCCGCGGGGGTCCTCGCAGGAGGCGAAGTCGCCCACGAGGACGGCCACCTCGACCACCCGCTCGGCGTTGGCGTAGCGCATCCGTTTCGGCGAGCCGTCGGGGTTGAGCCCCACGCCCGCCTGCTCGCCGGTGTAGTCGAAGGCCTTCTCGTGGGTGTAGGCCCGGAGGCGGTGCCGGCTCCGCAGTTCGCCGGCCAGCTTGCGGGCATCGTCGCGGGCGGCCTCGCCGCGGAAGGTGGTGGCGAGGATCAGCCACGGGCCGTCTTTCTCGGCCAGCGGGTGCATGGCCTGCGGATCGGTTTCGGCCGGCGAAAACCAGGACGTGGGCAGCCATCCCTGGCCGAACGCCGTCGGCCCGGCGAGCGCGGCCGCGAGCGTCGCCACGAGCGTCAGCGAGCGGTGGTGGTGAAACAGAGCGATCACCTGGCGGGCTCCGGGAGCATCGCGGACGGGCAGCTGTGGTGACGCCGCGGCCGGCCGCACCGCCACCCGTTGGTCGGGACGCTAGCGACGGGTCGCCCGGGATGCCAGACTGATCGCGGGCCTGGCAGGCGCCGCCGTGGACGGCGGCCCGGTGAACGGCAGGGCGAGCTGTCGACGAGGGAACCCCGGCAAGATGGCGAACCCGACCGGCACACCCTCGCGGCGGCTGACCGTCTTCGTGCTGCTCACCTGGCTGACCACACTGGCGGCCCCGCCGGTGATTCTGGCCCGCTGGCGATCGACGCGGCTGACGGAGCTCGCCAATCCCGCGGTGCAGGCCCAGTGGACCGAGTTTCGCGAAGCGATGCGCGGCCAGACCGACCGATCCGGCCCCGTGCAACGGAAGGTGCCCAAGAGCGTGGAGCCGCCCGAACTCGTGTGGCTGCGCGACTACTTCTGGCTGGCCGTCGCCGCCTGGGTGGTGCTCGGCGGCGTGCTCGGGGGTTTCCTCGCCCTGATCGTGCTCGGGGTCGCGGGAGGTCGCGGGGCCCCACCACCCCGCCGGGCACCCGATGGGCCAGCTCCTAGCGGCCCAGGAGCAAACGGGCCGAAACCGCGACCGTGAGAAACAGGACCAGCGTGATGGCCAGGACGCCGACGAACGAAAACACGCGCTGTCTCCGGGAACCGCGCGGGCACCGGAACGAGCCGATCCATCCCGCGGCCGCCGAATGGTAAACGGCGGGCCGCGGCCGAACAAGCCGAATGCCGCCGCCGATCGGCGGGCCTGTCAGGACCTGCCGTACGGCCGGCGAAAGATCTCTTCCGAAACGATCACCCGGGCGGTGCGACCGAGTTCCTCGCGGGTGCGGCGCTGGCCCACGGAATGCCAGGGAGTGACGTCGGCGAGTTCGGGCATGATCTCGAGGATCTGCTCGACGAGCATCGTCACCATCCGCGCGATGCCCGGATCGTTGGCCCGCTCCCGGATCGCGGCGACCGTCTTCATCAACTTCACCATCCGCGACCGTTCCAGCACCGGGCCCGACAGCTGCCCCTCGGCCTCGACGAGCAGTTCGGCCACGGGAACCTCGAGCACCTCCTGCCAGCGAAGCAGATCCGACAGCTGCAGGTCGCAATCAGGCTGCTCCTGCCGCCGGACGACCGACAGCGGAATGCCGAGTCGCCGGGCCACGTTGCGGAGCGTCACGCCCTGTTGGCGGCGGACCTCCGCGATCCGGTGCAGTTCGCCGGAGCGGGCCGCAATCTCACCGCTACCCTCGGCGGCGGCCCGCACGACATCGGAGTGCTCGCTGTCGGCCAGGGCCAGAGGATCGGGAAACGAATCGCTCATGTCGTCGAAGTCGTCGTATTCTTCCCGGCAGTCCTGATTGCAGTCGACGGTCGCCATGGTGCGTCTTCTCCTTGTCGTGGCCGCCGCCGGCCCGCGCCCGCCCGCCCGGTCGGCGCGCACGGGGAGCGACGTCGAATGGGATGGGGAAACGCGAACCGAAGACGGTGAGGGACTCGCGTACCGGCTTGGCGTGCGGGCGACGCCTTGCCAGGTCGCCCGCACGTGCAAGCCTACGAGCCGCGGCAAATCCTCGCGGAGAACCGGGTCTTCCGGACCGGTTTTCCAGATGCGACTCTTGGTCGCGGCAGGGAGAGATACGCAGGCGGGAGGACGTTCGTTCGCGCCACGCGAAATTTTTTCTGCGGGCAGGGGGCGGCGTCGCTAATCTGCCCGGGTTCCCGGAGTGACTCCGTGCGTGCGTCTGCTGAAATCCCGACCGGCCGAGGCCCGATCGACCGCTCGGCGGGCTGGGCTCCGCGATCGCTCGGGCTGCTCGAGGCCTCCGGTCGCGACGCCGTGCGATTCGTGGACAACTTCACCACCGCGGCCGTCTCGACCCTGGCGATCGGCGCCGGCACGGAGGCCTTCTTCACCGATGCCCGCGGGCAGGTGCTCGCGCTGGCGACGATCCTCCGGACCGAGTCGGGGCTGCTGGTGGTCGTTGCGCCGGGTCTGGCCGCAACCCTCCGCGACCACCTCGAGCACTACCACATCCGCGAGGCGGTCGAGTTACGAGACGGCTCGGCCGACGCCGCCGCGGTGCTCGTCGCCGGCCCGGACGCCGCCGCCGCGGTCGCGCGGCTGGCCGGTTGCGCTCCGCCCGGTGAGCCGCTGGCGCACGAGACCGTCGACCTCGGAAGCGGCGTCGCGCGGATCGTCCGCGTGGTGGGGCAGGGGGCCGACGGGTACTGGATCCTCGCCGCCTCGACCGTCGCCGCGGTCCTCGCCGAGCGGCTGACCGCCGCTGCCGTGCCCCGCGTCGCCGAGGCCGACCTCGAGCGGCTCAGGCTCGAGGCCCGGTATCCGACGGCGGCCGACATTCCACCCAAGACGCTTCCGCAGGAACTCGGCCGGGACGTCCGCGCCATCTCCTTCACCAAGGGCTGCTATCTCGGGCAGGAGACCGTGGCCCGGCTCGACTCGCTCGGTCACGTCAATCGGCGGCTGGTGCTGCTCGCGATCGACGCTCCCGAGCCGCCGGCCCTCCCGGCGACGGTCACGCTCGATGGCGCCGACGTGGGGCTGATCACGTCCGCGGGCCGCTCGGCGGCGACGGGGGGTCCCGTGGGCCTGGGCCTCGTGCAGGTGAGGGCGCTGGCGGCGGGCGAGTTGCGGGTGGCGGGGATGCCGGCGCGCGTGGTGCCGGCATGAGGACCGCGGCCACGGTGACGGAGGACGACCACTCATGACGGATCACGACGATGGGCCAATCCTGTTCCGGGCCAAACGCTTTCGTGTCGAGCGGGTGCCGCAGCCCTGCGCCGACGGCAGCGTGCGGGACCGCGAGGTCGTGATCCATCCCGGCAGCGTCGTCGTGGTGCCGATGGTGTCGGCCGATGCCGTGTGCCTCGTGGAAGTCGTCCGCGTGGCGGTCGGCGAGACGCTGCTCGAACTGCCGGCCGGCACGCTCGACCGCGACGAGCCGCCGCTGGCGACGGCAGCCCGGGAACTGGCGGAGGAGACGGGCTACCGGGCGGGCCGGATCGAACCGGCCGGAGCCTTCTGGATGTCGCCCGGGATCCTCCGCGAGCGGATGCACCTGTTCGTGGCCCACGATCTCGTGGCCGGCGCGCAGGCCCTCGAGCCGGGCGAACTGATCCAGCCCCGCGTCGTGCCCTGGCGGGAGGCGGTGGCGATGTGTCTCGACGGGCGGATCATCGACGCCAAGAGCGTGGCGGGCATCCTGCTCCACGACGCCCGCCGCCGGGCCTCAGCCGCCCGCTGAGCCCGACGGGTCGGCGGCGACCGCCGGCTGACGCTCGAGCAGGAACAGCACGCCGCCCACCAGGCCGGCGATCAGCGTGCACATTCCCCACAGGAGGCCGATCGCGACGCCGGCCTGCG
>Ga0214923_10007166_pt1 | contig 12238 bp, 5 predicted proteins | sample LL1510_MetaG_FD_177993 | JGI IMG/M metagenome (GOLD analysis project Ga0214923, IMG submission 177993) | Freshwater microbial communities from Lake Lanier, Atlanta, Georgia, United States - LL-1510 | ecosystem: Environmental > Aquatic > Freshwater > Lake | place: USA: Georgia | collected 2015-10-15
ACTGCTGTAATTGATGGAATATTTGTTCTTTTGGTATATCCATAAAATGGTTGCTATACAAGGTTTGTGCATCTAAGGGTTGCATTGTGTCATTGTATTTACAACCAATTCGTTTGGTAATTTCCTGCAGGTGTGAAGACGATGGTTGCACAAAACTATGTTGAGGAAACAATCGTGCAAAATCAAAGATTTGATCGTATAATGTGAAGGATGTGTAGTTCAAAAATGTATCACGTAATTGTATGTAAATTGCCTTGATCATCATGAACAAATACAGTTGTTGTAATCCAATTGGAGATGGATCTGATGCATCCACCTCTACACAATGAATCCCTTGTTCACGACGAATACGTAATTGTCCTTGATACTGCTTTACAATTCCCTTGAAATGTTCATTCATAACTTCAATCACTAGTTGTAATTCACGATTCAAATGATAGCAATTGACTAAGGAATAACACATCAGAATTCGTACCACAGGTTGAGCAAAAAATGTGTTCAACTGTTCTGCACTTGGTTCTGTCGTCAATAACTCGCAAAATTGTTCACGTATAGACACCAACACATATGGGTCAAACATTAGTTGGTCTTCAATGAACATACGTGCACTTATTTCATCTGTCAATGGCAGTTGATTTGTACGTAAATACACTTCTTTCGTATTCACAATATATTGACTGTTCAAAAACAAGGATGGTTGCGATCTAACGACATCGCTTGATAAGAGCGTGTTGGTGATTTGTGTCCACTCATCGTTTAACCTAGGCAATGCGTTTGGTTCTTTTACATCAAGTTGATATAACTTGGATGTCGTTAAAATCTGTTCTAACAATTGTTGTTGTATCGGTTCTTGATTCCATGTATACGCCTTGTATTCCAACACTTGTTGAACATGAAGAAGAAATAATTCATACGTAAACTCCAATGTATCATGGTTGTAATGACCTTGAAGAAGTGAATGTTCAAGCTGACGATGTTTGACATTCAACAATGGACGATTGAATGTGATACGGTTCCAAAATGACGCAACATCGACGTGATTACACTCAGTTGAAGAATGGAATAAGACGTTTGGATGGAACACGGACTGAACGATGTAGTTGTAAAATTGTTTGGAAAACTTATCATCGCATATACCTGTTTGTGGCAATAATCCTTCATCCTCAATACTTGTATGACGCGGTTCAAACATTTGTAATTCAATCTCACGTTGATGTTGACATTCCACAATTTTGCTAAACACCGATTGAAACGTGTATAAATGACAACTGGATGTTATATTGGATTTTGTCAATTTCAGCTTTTCAATGTCTGATACCAAGTAAAACACTTGTTTTTCTTCTATGATTGATTGTTCAGGTTTACGTGCTTCAAACGCTTCCACAAATGATGTATAACGTTTCGATGGTTTCAAAATGGATTTACAACCTTGTTTTTGTATTACGATATTCTTTGGATATGATGCATATTTACGTATGTTGGCAACACGTTTATATGGTACAAATGGTATATTTTGTGAGATTTCTAACATCACATCTTCAAACAACTGTGTTTGTTGTTTATGTTCTTGCACAAAGGTATACACATGAGCAAGGTAATCATCTGTTTTATGAAAATGTAATCGATACATTCCATCTTTAAACTTGAGTTGATCTGGTTGATGTTTACGTTTCAAATACGTATGCATATCTTGATAATGAAGAACTGGTTCATCTGGCTGGATCGTACGCACAAACGCAAAGAACACTTGAAGCACTGCGTTGTTGGTAAATATATCTTGTAATGTCATAGGTCGTACATACCATACATTATTTTCAAATGAAGAAGATGGTTCATTGACAACAGGTGCAAACACATTGGTAAGAACCGATGGTGAATATTGAAACTGCTTCAGTTCTTTGTTCGTAGTTTCTTTTGTCAACATGAACAACTGAACCAATTGTTTCTCGTTTGTCAAACCGATGTCCGTATTCAATGGTTGTATGTACTTCTTGTATGCTTGGCAGATCATATTCAAAATGTACAATGAATACTTGTCACAAACTATAAAAGAATCATCGTTTTCATCATGTTGTTGTAAAATGGTAAGTTGTAAATCACGTGTCAAGACATATTGTTGTAATACATCTAGTTCATGTTCTTGGATATCGGCGAAAAAGTTACATTCTGGTGAAAGTGGAATCAATAAACATCGTTTACAACCATCGTCTAAACGTTTATTTACGGATGTGATGACTGTTTGGCATTTCGGACATGTATTGTCCAAGTCTTCAAGAAGATTCATTTGTTCATGCAATGAATTCAACATCATGCAACGCAAACGAGATTCCTTCCACTTGTTCATATACTCCTGGATTTGATGAGTAAGGTGTTGACATGTGTTGGTGATCGTGGTTTCCATTTGTGTATACACATAGTCATGAAACTTGGTTTCTAAAAATTTCATCAATGCATTGGTATATGTTTGTTCAAGTAATTGTTGTTGCAAATAAATACTCATTTGTGTTATAAATTCTCGTTCAGGATCAAATGTAGGTAACATCTTCTTCAAGTCATATGGTACTCTTTGATTGTCTACAAGTTGATATGCTTCTTGTGCATTGGTGTCTTTATCGATAGAAAGTTCAATATGTTCACTTTCCAATTGTTCTTGTATATATTGAACAAGAAACACGTGAACAAGACTGGATTGCACGAACGATGTATATTGTTCTGCCAACATATCTTTTGATATCAAAAGTGGAATGAGATATTGTATAAACACTTCGTATGCAGACGGTTCATCAAACACAACAGAATAAATATACATAATAGCAATTGGTTCTGTTACTTGTGTCACGTACTTGTTTTGTATAGCTTGTTGTAATGCTTGAGTGTTGGTTCCTATAAAAGTCGGAATGATGGTTTGTTGTAAATACGGTTTTACTAGAGAATCCATGAGCTCAAACATTTGATTTGGTTTCAATGAAGATATGGTTGGATCTAAAGATGCAAACACAATGTTATACAGTTCTTGGATCTTATCTTCTATGACCGACTGTTGTATTTCACCTGCTTTGAAACGCAATAAATAATCACGAATGGTTTGTTGCACTTGGGTGGTAGCTAGAATTTGTTCAATGTAGGTAGGTACAAAGTTTTGACAACGATGTAATTCATCCAGTGAAAGTGTGTGTTTATCGACAATTGGTGGACGTACAGAAGGTACAAAATGTGGTTGTTCGACTTGATTATCGTTCCAATGTTGAACATACAATGGATGTATACGTTTGTAAGAATGGGTTTGATACGAGTGTAAACAAATGGCAATTCGTTCAAGTGTTTGGAGTGCATTTGGATCAAACAAAGATACATACAAATATTTGTGTGAACGTTGGACAGTGCAATGTTGTGCTTGAAATTGTTTATACACTTGATATACATCGAAAATTTCTGTTCCTTGATTCTTGTTCATGAGGTCGTTCAATGTGAACATATCTTCCCAAAATGTATGCAACGATTGATACGGATAACGTAAAATTTGTGCTAATGAATCAGGTATCTGAACATTGAAATCTTGTTGTAACGCACTCGTTGCTTGTAACATACTGGATATGACAATGGAAGATGCAGGAACATGACTTCGAAGGGAATGATGGAGTTGTTTCTTAATTGTTTTTATGGATTTTGTATCCTGGTGAATCGGTTCATATGTGAACACATGATCTATTCGATGTTCTTGTAAATATTGCAACACCCATTGGTTGTCGATAATGGGTAACACATATTGCATCGATGAATCAGGTTGATTTTTGAAGGTATACAACCATTCTTTATTCAAGTTTGTCAAACGTTGATAAATATGATTGATTAGATTATCCATTTATTACAAATAACAATGACAAAATAAAAAAGCAATTTTTATTTTTTATTCACGACTTTAGACTTGATTGTTCCGTGATTATATATATTGTTGAACAATCAATAAAGACCAAGATACGAAACCAAAGACAAATGCACCCCATGCCATATCCATACATGCATAACTCCAATCGTATGCTTGATTATAGATGGCTTTCGATGTTAAGTCGTAGCTAGCATACATCAATAAACCAAGTAATGAACCATATTGAAAAGTTAATACAGGATCGTTTTTTGCCAATGGCTGAACAAACACAAAGTAACCAAGAGGTGCTAGTGCATAAAACATGAACGCAGCTGTTTTATTAAGATCAATCGCACCTTGTGTATTTGTAACTTTACGATATGTTTGTAAATGAAGAGTGTATGCTCCTCGTAACCATAGGCTATCAATCACCAAGAACAATACAATAAATAACACGTACTCTTTCCACATTCTTTATTTAGTTTAAACAGATAAAAGTTCATAACATTTATCATCCTATTATGTTTTCATTATTACGTTCGTACTTTGGTCCTTCCGAAGAAGAGAATACAAATGAGATGGAACACAGTCACCCAGATGAAACGGAACAAGAAGAAGATATGAGTATGTACGCATCTTCTGAAGAAGAAACCAATGCCCAATATTATTCGATATATTCTTTATTTTTTGAACCACATGATCAAGTACAAAAATTATATTCACACAAAAACAAAGATGTTTTTTTATTACCTGCGTCATTGTTGAATCAAGTCACTATTTTACCATATAAGTATCAACGTGAAATCAACACGTCTCATATACAAAATATTCAACAAGGATTGATGGAATCACAAATGATGTATCACAATTTGATCCTTTGTCATATCGACAAGGAAGAGATTACCATTATGGATGGACAACATCGTTTAGAATCATTGAAATCATTACCACCAGGTTTAGCAGACGAACTAATGATTCAAGTTGACATTTTAACATTTGACGAACATACAAATGATATTATGCGACATTATAAATACATCAATACAAATGTACAAATTCAACCAGAACGATTGTTGCAAGATGTGGCTTATGTGGATTTCATCTTTTTACTCAAACGACAATTTCCAGACTGTTTTGTAGCAACCAATAAACGAGGTAAAAAACCAAAGAAAACACCTCAACAATATATCAATGAAGATGATTTCAAAAAAGAGTGTCAACAACGACAATGTTTAGATCGTTATCAACCAGAAGAATTAGTTCAACAACTCATTACCATCAATAATGAAATGGCAACATCCAACAAGATAGATGAACATTGTATGGCCATTGAACGAAGACAATGTGTTGCAAAACATTTTTATTTGGGAATTCAATTCCCGTATTGTTTAGATCAACTTGTTTAATTTTTGTGTAATGTAATGTTTATCCACAGTTGTATTATAATACACAATATTTAAACAACTTTCGTATACTTTCTCTTTAGAATTAGAATGACAACAAATACATCTTTTTCACCTGTTTCACCTGTTTCATCGATTGCATCGAAAGTAAAACGTTGTAAAGTTTGCAAGAAGAAAACTAAGTTGAATTTTTACACTTGCAAATGTGATGAAGAAGCAGTGTTTTGTGATGTGCATAGATTCCCGTTTGAACACTCGTGCTCATTAGACAAGTTTACATTGCATCAACGTACGTTACAATCCAGTATGACCAAAGTGTTGAAATCCAAGATGGAACCGATTTGAAAACAGAAGTAAAACCAATTTGATTTTTACTTTATACCCAATCAATCGTTTCCAAAAAGAAATGTAAAAATTCATCCATAGTTGCACATGAACACATCTCTTTATTTGCTTTGGAATTGGACAACATAAAATTACTTCCATACAACTCCAAGTGCATTTCACCTTTCAAACTACGTTGTAAATACTGGTTCAGTTCATCAGAGATAGGACAGTCTATGTGTTCAAAAAACGCAAGTAAAATATTAATAAAAAACTTGCTGAATCCAACATACTTTGCATACAATAAATCACGTATAATAAAACATGTAAAATTAATAAAATCATACAATGGATAATATGGCTGATGGCTAAATTGATTATCGATAAAACGATGGAATTTACCTCCGTGAGAAACAGGTGTATACCAAGTATCGTTGTACTTTGCAACCGAGAATCCAAAATCGATAATGAATGCATGATATTTGTATTGAAGATCCATCTGAAATGGCTTGCCATTAGGAAGTTCTAGTTTGTACGAGTTGGACACAGTTGTCTTGGACTTTTGAACCAATACATTGGACGTATGCAAGTCGTAATGAACAAATTCACGTATCGCTTGTGCTTGGGCCAAGAATGCCATCACTTGTAAGAAAATCATGATTAATTCAACTTGTACTTTGTCTTTGTTTTTCGTAGACACAATGAAATCAAAGACGGTTTGTGCTTTTGGTAATTGTTCTTGCAATATACAAATGTGTGGATCTCTGTTGGAAAACTCCTCTTTACGTATACCCGCTAAAAATGTAGGTAAAAAGAACTTGGGAATATGTTGGTAAATGTTGAGTGCAGAATCCGTCAAGATTGCATTGACACAGGTTTCATGCAAAAAGTCAACCGTCACGGAATCGTCTTTACTGGTTTTCAATATCAAGATTTGCTTCTTCATGCCTTTGACTTTGAGTGCAAACACACGGCCATATGAACCTTCAGAGATATACTTGAGTTTGACGTACTTGTTAATACTCTTGTCTAGGACTTTCATGGTTGTACGAGGAAGAATACTTTGATCCAACAAGAAATCATCAAACATGTCCACCACACGATGAAACAATACCGCATACGACTCTTCAAATTCTTTTTCTGTACGATGTTTGGATTGTAACAATTGAACCAGTTGATACGTGCTTTTGTATTTCATCTTGGAAGACACATGGTCTTTGTAATGAACATTCATCACGTTTTGTATATGATTTAACAGTTTGACATCACGTTGCACAATGCGTTTTTCACGTATATTTAATTCTGACATACTATTATTTACTTGAGCAGAAAAAAAATACAGAAAAAAATACCAAAAACGAAATTGAAAAAGCAAGTCATTCTGCAAGAACAAAAAAATCAAAGAAAGATTTTCTTACTTTTTTTCTCACACGTTTGATAATAATTATGTCTAAAATAGTGTCGTATGATTTGGTCAATGACTTTGTTGCAACCTATTTTCAATCTGTTATGACGAAAGCAGCTTACATACAATTTTTAGCTTACTTTGATCCTATTATCTCGTGTATGATTTCACAAGGACTACGATGTATTCAACATGATAAACTCAAAGCGTTTGCCATCAAATATAAAGACGCTCATGCATCTCACATCTCGGTTGCATCCGTGCAACAATATGCGGACGAACATTTTCTCAAAAAAACAAGTACATTAACATACGCACAAATTGCTGCTATCTTGGAATTTATTATGGCCGAAGTACTTGAAACATTGGATCAAAAAATTACAGACCAATCCATCGTGGAAAAAATCAAAAAACATTCAGATTTACAAATGATTAAACGTAAATTTTCCAACAAGAAGTCATCTTCAAAATCATCATCAGTGAAAACACTTGTCAAACGCCCATCCCCTCGTAAATCACCCAAACGTAAAAAGTAGGATGAACTTTTTGTTGAGTTAGAATAAAAAAATAGTGTTACAATTTTATTCTTTTCTTTAGCTTGTTGTTCTTTCTTTTAGATTGTTAGTGCAACAAGATAAATTCTTTGCATGCTTCGTCGGCAATTTCACGCACACGTTCCTTGCTCAAAATACCTTTGTATTCATGGATTAACTGTGAATCATCCCAATAGTACAAAATGAATTCTTCCACGACTTGTTTCTTTGCAGGTTCATCCGATGCTAATGACTCCAATACTTCTTCTCGTGTTCCACTAGGTAGACTCTGAATCATAGTTCGTAAACGTGCATAGGTTGCATACCGACACTCTTTTTCTGGATCCATCTTCAGTTGTAATTCTTCTTCTTGTGCGTATCCTTGTAACACGTTCACAAGACGGATCATATACCCGGATGTACACACATCTTCCATCTCTTTGATTTCTTCTATAAATCGTTGTTGAAGCTCGTCACGGTGTTCATGTGTTTCGATAAAGTGTAACACGTAGTAGGTGATGTCCAACAAATTTAAACCGTCAAATTGGGTTGAATCCAAGGAGATACGCTGAATGAAGGAATCAATGGTTGATTGTGTGATGGTTACATTTTGGTTGTTGGTTTCACACATACTTTGAACACAGGAGGTAATGTAGGTAAGATATTCCTTTGGATTTCCTGGTGAGATCGTATTACGTAAGTTGGTCAAGATACTACGTGCTGTATGGTTCTCTACGATGGTGTGAACAGATTGTTGGTTCGTATAATTGTCTTCACCACCTAATTTGGCAAGTTGTTGTTCTCCATATAAACGTTCTTGCGCACACCCATGTGTGATAAAAATATCGTAAATTTCTGCTTGGATATTTGTTGTTGTACTTGCGTCTTCAAGCATATCGATTAATAACGACATAATACTCCATCTATGGGTATCATCAAAATTGTAAAGCTGTAATAATTGACGAATGTTCAAGAGTAAAATATTAGTTGGTGGTTTTAATTCAAGTCGTTGTTCAAAAAAGTACTTGTGACAATTGTGAATAAGTTCCACGGATGGAAGACGAAAGAGCACAGATTGTTGGGCAAAAAACGTGAATTTTTGAATGACGTTATATTGTGGATCATCGATCAATGCCTTTGCAACCTGTAGAAGATGTTGGTAACTGTCTCTTATGGGTACCAAACACAATGTACGTAATGCTTGTGTACGATCATCGTACGAATGAACGGGATTAAGAGCTTGTGTTTTAAGTTGGAAAAATGCATGTTGTTCTTCAGGACTGTCATCAGGTTTGACGTATCCGAGTGTGTTAAGATTCACGCCTAAAAACAAGGTAGGTAAATGGTTGATATTCGAGGCTTCTGCTGCTTCTGCGAGATAGGATAAATCATCTTCTTGAATAGAGGTGTATTGACACTCGTTGGGGTCATGGGCGTTTTCTTCAGGTGAAAAGATGGAGGATGACTCGGTTGTTTCTTCTGGTGCAAAGACACTTGGAGTTTGTTGGTTGTGTGTACGAATGATGGTAATATCTTGGTTGTCTGCACACCAATATTCAGTTGTTGTTTCCGTGTTGCTGGGTTCATGCATTCTATTCAAGTTGTTTGGATTTCATCTTGGTTTGATAACAGTTTAAATGGGTAAAATTGCTGTTGAAAAATTGTACATAAATAAAACATATTTTTATTTTTTAGATAGTAGTTATCATTTCTTTTTATTTGGATACATAGTCGTTGATAGCTTGTCGTATACGTTTTGTTGTGTCTGTTTGTGATTCACCTTCAATATATTCAATTGTTGCCCAGCAAGCTTTAGTGCCAGCTATTTTTAATAAAGGTAAACCAAGTGTTGTACAATCTGATTTCACTGGATTGACTCCTGATATTTGAATATAAATAGCATTTGTGTCAGGTTGGAAATTTTGTTTATCAGCTTTCTTTGTTGAACAAGATTCTATTTGGTCTGTTTGTTTAACATCCATAGATACAACTGGTTTTACATAACGAATTTGTGCTTTGCTAATATTTGGAACACACACTTCTTCAACTTTTTCTTCCTCTTTTAGTTCTTCTTCATGATGCGATTCAACAGGTGCTACAACAGGTGCTACAACAGGTGCTACTGATGCTTTATGACTTGCATAATATGCGTTTAATATTTGTGTTGCTTCCGCATCACCTTTTGCTGCTTGTTCCTTGAACCATTGTAACGCGTATGAGTGTCCCACTGATGTATCGTCCTTCAAATCTTCTTCATATTTTGCATGTGGTCTTAACATCATAGATATGTCTTGAAACATCTTATTAACTGGCTCATTTTCCTTGTTTTGCCCTTTGATCAAGTTCAGTAATCTAAGCGCCTCTTTCAAGTTTCCTGAATTTTTATGATGAATCGCTAATGCAAATAATGCACCTTCTTGGTTACCATCCTTCATGGTTGCAATGTATTCAACACTCTTGATCGCTTCTTTATCACCTGTTTTTGCCTTGTCAAACAACGCTTTCAATGTTTCCTTAGTCAACTTCTCATATGCTTTCTTATGACCTTGAACAGTTGCCTCTGTAAACAATGTTTGTGCCTTTTGGATATCTTTATTCACACCAATTCCATCTTCATACATCAAGCCCAAGTTGTATTTTGCTGTTTTATTTCCGTTGTTTGATGCTTTTTCGTACCAATAGACAGCTTCTTTGTCAGGTGTATTAAAACCAAATCCTATTGTGCGATAATCACCATCGTGTTGGTAGACACTGTAAATGTATCCTAAGGATGTTTGTGCTTTTGCGCATAACTCTTTGTTGCTTCCACAATTCTTATCTACTTCTTTCAATAACCTGACAGCCTTACTATAATCAAATTCTACGTCTTTGCCTAAACCATCTTCATATATCTTAGCTAACGCATATGTTGCTTCCAAATGATTTTGCTTTGATGCTTTTTCTAAATAATCAACAGCTTTCTTGTTTTGTTCATCACGATACATGATTCCGACTTCATATTGTGCATCTTTGTCTCCTGTGTCTGCCTTCTTTATTAACGCGTCTCTTTCAGATTCTTCAACTTCAACGTTAGCACGAATATCTTCAACTTTAGATTGTTTGAAATAGCTGAGTAAGTTAGATAATGGATTTAACCAACTTCTTTGTTGTTTCAATACTTGAACTTGTTCTTCAGTTGGGCATTCTTTTGTTGCATCCTTACTTACATCACATGTAGATGCTTCGTCGATTTGTTTATTAAGTTCTTCTTTATGATGAGTGATACTTTGTTTTGCTTGGGAGATTTGTTGTTCTGCTTCTTGTAGTTGTTTTTGAAGGTTGTTTTGTTTTTCTAAGTGGCAAGCCTTTTCCTTATTCGCATCATTATCAAGTTGCTTCATTTCGTTTTCTACAGATTGTTTTTCTGTCACAAGTGTTTTAGCTTGATCTAATGCTGTGTCAAGTTTTTGTTGTACTTGAGCTAATTCTTGTGCTTTTTTGTTGAGTTCTTCATCCTTGGATTTTAAAGAAGCGTTTGAAGCTGTTTGTTCTGTTTGTAAGGTTGCAACTTTTTCTGTAAGTGTTTTGATTTCATCTTGTTTTGTTTGTAATTGTTGTTGTAATGCTTCTTGAGCATCCATCAAACGAGTTTCATATTGTATCACATTGTTTAATGTTGCTTCGATTCGTTTTTGTTCTTCTTCAGCTGCAGTTAAGCTTTGAGCGACGGTTGCAATTTGTTCACGAAGCAATGTTTGTTTTTCTTGTTTGACAGTTTTGTTGACTTTTTCTTGATCTAACGCAATTAAGTCGGTCATAAACTTGTTGATAACACCTTTAAGTTCAGCAATACCATCTTCACATTTCTTCTTTTCTTGTTGTAAGGTTTGTTTTTCACCTTGAAGATCAGAGATCTTGTTAACTTGGGAATCATCTTTTTCTTTGAGTTTTTTGTTTGCTTTGATTAATCCTTCTTTTGCATCTTGTAATTTACCTATTTCTTCTTGTAATTGCTTCATGATTGCATCGTTTAATTCATCTTGTGCTTTACTTGCGTCAAGTTCATCTTGTAAATGTTTACGAACATCATCATGTGTAGAAGAAGCAGGTCGCGCTTTCAACGTTTTAAGTTGATCTTCTAACATCTGGATTTTGTCCTTGTTCAATTCATTCTTATCTGTCACAGTTTCAAGTTGAGCGTTTAATGTTTTGATTTGTTGTTCTTTGGTTTGAATTTGGGCTAACAATTTGTTTTCAAGATTTATGATGTCATCGTTTGCATCTTTAAGTTGAGATGTTAAAGTAGTGTTAGCAGTTTGTAAAGTATCGTAGGATGATTGTAAGGTGTTTTTCTCGGTTTGTAAAGTATCGTAGGATGATTGTAATGTGTTTTTCTCGGTTTGTAAAGTATCGTAAGATGTTTGTAAAGCAGTGAGGCTTGTTTCAAGGTCAGACTTACTCTTATTCAATGTGCTAATTGCAGTATTATGTTCAGTTGTAAGAGTAGTGATTTCGTTTTTATGCGATTGAATTTGTGCCGAAACTTGTTCTTCTAAGGCTTTAATTTGATCATCATCACTCTTGCCAAGACGTGCTTTTTCATCCTCTAAAACAGTGATTGTTTGTTTTAATGCGTCAATCTCAATCTTGTGCTGAGATTTTAAGGTAACAATCTCGTCATCTAAAGCACTGATACGTGTTTGGTATTTTGCTCCTTCGGATTGGATTG
>Ga0214923_10007167_pt1 | contig 12237 bp, 9 predicted proteins | sample LL1510_MetaG_FD_177993 | JGI IMG/M metagenome (GOLD analysis project Ga0214923, IMG submission 177993) | Freshwater microbial communities from Lake Lanier, Atlanta, Georgia, United States - LL-1510 | ecosystem: Environmental > Aquatic > Freshwater > Lake | place: USA: Georgia | collected 2015-10-15
CGAGCAACATCTTCCCGGCTAGGTACGTCATACATAACCGAAAGCAACACTTCTTCCATGATTGCGCGAAGTCCACGAGCGCCTGTGCCACGAAGAATAGCTTGTTCAGCTACGGCTTCAAGTGCATCCTGAGTGAACTCAAGTTCCACACCATCAAGATCAAATAGCTTCTGGTACTGGCGAACAAGAGCATTCTTTGGCTCAGTAAGCACCGCAACTAATGCTTCTTTATCAAGTTGGGCAACTGAGGTGAATACTGGAAGACGTCCGATGAATTCTGGAATCATTCCAAACTTCAACATATCTTCAGGCATTACCTGCGAGAAAATGTCTTGTTCATTAACTTCTTCTTGTTCAATGTTTGCGGTGAAGCCAAGTGCTTTCTTGCCTACACGCTGGCGAATGATTTGATCCAAGCCGGCAAATGCGCCACCAACAATAAACAAAACATTACTGGTATCGATTTGAATGAATTCTTGATGCGGATGCTTGCGGCCACCTTGTGGTGGAACTGAAGCAGTTGTACCTTCAAGGATTTTTAGCAAAGCCTGCTGAACACCTTCACCGGATACATCGCGAGTAATCGATGGGTTTTCACTCTTGCGAGCTACCTTGTCGATTTCGTCGATGTAGATAATGCCAGTTTCGGCTTTCTTGACGTCATAGTCAGCAGCCTGGATCAACTTAAGCAAAATGTTTTCTACGTCTTCGCCGACGTATCCTGCCTCGGTCAATGCAGTGGCGTCTGCAATTGCAAACGGCACATTAAGCATGCGAGCCAAAGTCTGAGCCAAAAGTGTTTTACCTGATCCTGTTGGGCCAAGTAACAAAATGTTTGACTTTGCTAGTTCAACCCCTTCTTCTCGAGAAGATTCATTTGCACCAGCCTGAACTCGCTTGTAGTGGTTGTACACAGCCACTGAAAGTGACTTCTTGGCAACCTCTTGACCGATTACGTACTGATCCAAGAATGCGTAAATCTCACGTGGCTTTGGAAGTTCATCCCAGCCCAGGTTTACTGACTCGCCTAATTCTTCTTCGATGATTTCATTGCACAAGTCAATGCATTCGTCACATATGTATACAGCTGGTCCAGCAATCAGTTTCTTAACTTGCTTTTGACTCTTGCCGCAGAACGAACACTTCAACAGGTCGCCACTTTCGCCGATACGAGCCATAGTGGTCACCTCCCGGGGGAATAAGTGTGGACAGATACTTCGAGCGTCTTTCTAAAGTACCTTGAATCAAGCGATTTCTATTGGCGTACACGCCCAGAAAACTGCTATTTGTTAAGCGGAACCCGCGAAGTTAGCACCTGATCGATAATGCCGTACTCCTTGGCTTGGGGTGCTGTAAGAATTTTGTCACGGTCCATGTCAAGGCGAATCTCTTCAACTGACCGTCCTGTGTGATGCGAGAAGATACCTTCCATTTCGTCACGCATACGCAAAATCTCGTTAGCCTGAATTTCAATGTCAGAACCTTGGCCACCACCTTCGGTGTATGGCTGGTGAATCAAAACTCGTGCGTGTGGAAGTGCGAATCGCTTTCCAGGTGTTCCAGCTGCCAGCAAAACTGAGGCTGCGGAAGCAGCTTGTCCAAGACATACTGTCTGAACATTGCACTTTACGAACTGCATGGTGTCGTAAATTGCAGTCATCGCAGTGTAAGAGCCACCTGGTGAGTTGATGTACATCTGGATATCGCGCTCAGGATCAAGTGACTCAAGCACAAGAAGTTGTGCCATAACATCGTCGGCTGAGGCGTCGTCAATTTGCACACCTAGGAAAACAATTCGTTCTTCAAAAAGCTTTGCGTATGGGTTGTACTCGCGAACACCCTGCGGGGTGCGCTCGATGTAGCTCGGGAGAATGTAGCGCGATTGTGGTGAATAATCCATGTGAGTCTCCCCTTATGCCGTTCCGCCTTCGCCAGCCACATCGCGCGCACTGCGCACAACGTGATCGACGAAACCATAGTCTTTTGCTTCTTCTGCAGTGAACCAGCGGTCACGGTCTGAATCTTCAGTAACCGTTTCAACTGACTGACCTGTGTGCTCAGCAATTAGCTCAGCCATTTTTGCCTTAGTAAACTTCATTTGCTCTGCCTGGATCTTGATGTCCGCCGCTGTACCACCGATGCCACCAGAAGGCTGATGCATCATGATGCGAGCATGCGGCAATGAGTATCGCTTGCCAGCAGCACCAGCACAAAGTAAGAACTGACCCATAGATGCAGCAAGACCCATGGCAACTGTTGCAATGTCATTCTTAACGAACTGCATGGTGTCATAGATGGCCATACCGGCACTGATCGATCCACCGGGAGAGTTGATGTAAAGGAAGATGTCTTTTTCAGGATCGTCTGCGGCTAACAGCAGGATCTGAGCACAGATTGCGTTTGCCATTTCGTCTGCAACCTGAGTTCCCATAAAGATGATGCGATCTTGCAACAGGCGCTGGTAAACCGAGTCGCCAAATTGCTGACCGGATGGGGACGGGGTGCGTGCTTCCGGAAGTGTTAATCCCGGTACCTCGATGCCGCTCACAAATACTCCTAAATGTTTAGTAACAACTAAACACTAAGGGGTGTGACTGACATTGGCAGGGGCGACATGGGTATGTTCGCTCTTAGCGTTGGAGAAACCGACTATTCGTCGGCCTCACGGTATTTATTCGCTTTGAGTCCGACTATTCGTCGGCCTCACGGTATTTATTCGCTTTGAGTCCGACTATTCGTCGGCCTCGCGGTATTTATTTGCTTTGAGTCCGACTATTCGTCGGCCTCAAAGTTTTCCTGATCTGAGCTGGCATCAAAATCTGCATCTGATTCATCGCCACGAAGTACTGATTCCAGATCGATTTTGTTACCAGATTTATCTACAACGTTCACGCTCTCAAGCACATGCGCAAGTGCTTTAGCGCGGCGAACTTCCGAAACTGCACCTTGCACCTGACCGGACTGAACCAGCTGGTCAGCAAACTGATCTGGGGCCATGTTGTAGCGCTGGGCTTCCTGCATTAACCACTGCGAAAGTTCGGCATCATTAACCTGCAAGTCTTCGACTTCAGCAATCTTGTCGAGAACTATGCGGGACTTAAGGCCATTACGTGTGTTGGTTTCAAATTCCGTTTTATGAGCCTCATCACCATGCCCATCATCAAAGTGAGCATCAATTTCATCCTGAATTGTGCGCTCTGGAAGATCAATTTTTACTGCCATCATGAGTGCGTCATGTGTTAGGTCACGAGCCTGGTACGCCTGTTCAATTAAGCGAACTCGGCCAAGGCGAGTGCGAATGTCTTCTCGCAATTCACCAATTGTGTCGAATTCACTTGCGAGCTGTGCAAACTGATCGTCAGCATCTGGCAATTCGCGTTCACGAACTGCTTTGACGCCTACCTCAACCGTGATTCCCTTGCCACTCCATTGACCAGCAGAAGGCGTAAACAAAAAGTGACGAACTTCGTCTGCCTTTGCGCCACGAACTGCATCATCAAATCCTGGAACCATGTCATCAGAACCAAGTTCGTAACTGAATGCCGTTGCTGCTAATTCTTCAACTACTTGACCTTCATGATCGCCACTTAAGTCAACTAAAAGTACGTCACCATCTTTTGCTGCGCGTGATACTTCCTTTAAGGCACCAAAGCGCCCGCGAAGACCTGTTAGCTGTTCTTCAACCTGATCGGCTGTTACTTCCGCATCGTCTACAACAACTTTTAGTGAGTCAAACTTAGGTAATTCAAATTCTGGACGAATATCAAGCTCAGCTGTGAAAATTAATCCGGTCTCTTCATCAAGTGTTGTTACGTCAACTTCGGGACGGCCAATTTGAACAATCTTGTTTTCAATCATTGCCTGTGCTAGACCAGTCGGAATTGCGTCATTGACTGCTTCTTCTAGAACGACTCCGCGACCAACGCGCTGATCAATGATGCGATTCGGGATTTTGCCTTTTCTAAAGCCTGGAATATTTACCTGAGAGGCAATGCGCGTATAAGCAGAATCCAAAGCTGGCTGCAGGTCTGCAAACGGCATTTCGATCGTGATCTTTATGCGGGATGGGGAAATGTTTTCTACGGCGCTCTTCACGGCTCTCCTATTTATTAGGCGTATTTATTAGGCGTTAGATATGTAGAGCCCGCCCTAAAAAATAAGGCGGACTCCACAACTACGAGTCGGGGCGGAGAGACTCGAACTCTCGGTCTCCTGCTCCCAAAGCAGGCGCGCTAGCCACTACGCTACGCCCCGATCTTGCTGTTCGATTCTAGTAGGAAAGATGAGATAGTCTAAATCCTGCCCATTCAAAAAGAGTGGGTTCGCGGGTGTAGCTCAATGGTAGAGCCCCAGCCTTCCAAGCTGGCCATGCCGGTTCGATCCCGGTCACCCGCTCCATTCACTCCGTTCATTCCGCGGGCGACCGCCGGACAGTATTTATTTAATTCAAATCAATAGATTTGAATTACGCTCTCCTACTCGCACCGGGATCGAACCGAAGGTTCGGCAGTATTTATTTGTCAATCGAAAATCGATTGACAAGGTCACCCGCATGCAGCAGCACATGCCCACGCGACCACTTGACTCGTGCTTTACCAGGATCGAACCGAAGGTTCGGCATTATTTATTTGTCAATCGAAAACAAAACCCCACTGGTCGATACACCAATGGGGTTTTGTAATTAGTTTGTTCTACTCGGCAGGAACTTGTGGATCCTTAACTAGTTCCTTACGAGTTGATCCACCTAGGTAATAGAAGATCACGCCTACAAGTAACGTGACGCCGATTGCTATGAATACATACGATGTGTATTGACCACGAGTAACGCCTTCTGGCAATGCCGAATCATCCAGAATCTTTCCATTAGAAAACAAGCCTGGGAAGATTCCAGTAAGTGATGCAAATGCTGACCAGAAAGTTGTGATGATCGCAACAGCCCAAACACCAGCCATGCCACCTGGCACTGCATATGGACGATTCGCATGTGCGTGAGATTTACGCAACTTCACAATCGCTGGGAAAATCACTAAGTAACTGAGGTTTGTGAATAGCAGCACGATTCCGATCATGACGCTAAACGCTGCAGATGTACTTCCATCACCCAAATTAACCGCAATGAAGAACACCAAAGTTGAAACAATTCCTGATGCCATGTTCACGTTAACTGGAGTTCCATAGCGGCTCGAGAATTGTCCTAGCCAACGCGGTCCCGTTCCATCAATAGCTGCAATCGCTTCAGTACGGTCGGCTCCCATTAACCAGGCAGCGCCACTAGATACCAATGCCATGATGAACGTAAAGGCCATGAACTTGAGCATGACATCAGCTGCGCCACCGTAAACCGTAAATACAGTTGCAATGGCATCAAGGAATCCTGAGACACCAGAGATTTGCTCAGCCGGAACGACCATAACTATTGCCAATACAGGCAAGCCATAAAGCAAAATCGAAACAAGCATCGCGCGCATGATTGTGAATGGCACGTCGCGCTTTGGATTCTTCATTTCATCGCCAGCTGAACTCGGAACTTCGAATCCAACCAAGTTGTAGAAAACAAGTGGAACTAGCGCAATGAACGCTGGCCAAGTTGGTTTCCAGTCACCGGCGGATGGGAAATGCAAACCGTTTTGAATGCCGTAGATGACAGTTGTGATTGAGAACAGGCCAATCATGATGATGCGGCTAAATGCACCGATGGTAGGAATCCACTTTCCAACTCCGAACGAGAACACTGCAGAAAGAACCGCAAACCAAATGTAAATCAATCCAACTGAGTAAGAGAGAATACTGCCGGCTTCAATGTTGAAGAAGTAGTCGGAAATAGTTTGGATCGCGAGTAGCGAAAGTGTTGCACCGATCCAAACTGGGTTTGCGAACCAATAGAAAATAGAATTTAAGCCAGCTACTTTTCTACCCCAAGCCATACGTGTCCAAACGTATGCTCCGCCTTCTTCCGGAAAGGTAGAACCGAGTTCCGCCGTAAACAGGCCGTATGGAATGAAAAAGAAAACACACATAAATACGAGCCACAAAAATCCTTGTGCTCCGTTGGACGCCATCTGTCCTATGGTGTCGACGCCAACGATTGTGCAAATCAGAAAGAAGAAAATATCAAAACGACCGAAGTGTTTGCGAAGCTTTTTTTTCTCTTCTAGTGATGCCGCGGTAGTTAGATCGGCAACTTCAATTCCTTGAACAGACATGTCATCTCCCGAAAGTTAACTTTCTAGTTGATGTCACACTAGTGACTCGCACACCCATTTTCATCGAAATCGGAACTTTTTTACGTAACTAAGCCTTTGCAAATGCCCGAATTAGGTAGGATTTGGAGATGCCTGCAAATAGTTCCTACGCACATCCACTTGACCCATTATCTGCTGCCGAATTAAGCGCTGTTTTTAATCATGCCAAAACTGCCTGGAACTTAACTGAACGTCATCTAGTTGCCATGTGCCAACTAGATGAACCAAGCAAATCCGAAGTTCTCGCTTGGAAAGCTGGCGACGAACTAGTTCGCGCTGCCAGGTTCGCGATTCTGGATCGAAGCACAGCTGAAGTTTACGAAGGCGTAATTACTACAACAGGCGAGCCTCGTAGCTGGAAATTAATCGAGGGTGCAAAGTCACCAGTTCTTAGTACCGAATCAACAGCCGCAATGGCAGCAGCAAAAGCGGACCCAAGAATTCGAGAAGCACTAGGGCGTCGTGGCGTAACCGATCCTGACGAACAAGTGCATATCGAAACTTGGCCGATCGGTGCCCAGATCCCGAAGTATCTAGACGACGGCCGACGCCTGGTCTGGACACCAATGTGGATGAAGCCTCAGCAAGATTCAAATATGTATGCCCATCCAATTAACGGGCTCTACGCGATTATCGATTTACAGACTCTCGAAGTTGTTGACATTGAAGACGGTGAAGTAACTCCGACCCCAATGGCATCTGGCGATTACCGACTCTCCCAAACTGGCGGTCACGTCAAACTTAAAGATCTCCAGATCATTCAAAAAGATGGAGTGTCTTGCGAAATCGAAGGCTGGAAAGTCAATTGGGAGCGGTGGAATTTTCGAGTTGGTTGGGATCAACGCGAAGGTCTCGTTATCCATGACGTCCGGTTCGACGACAACGGAGTCGAGCGTCGCATAGGTTACCGATTGTCGATCGCCGAACTCGTAATTCCTTATGGTGATCCAAGTCAAGGTACGTATCGCAAAAACGCATTTGATACTGGTGAATACGGATTAGGAAACTACACAAACTCTCTCACGCTTGGCTGTGACTGCTTGGGCGAAATCATTTATCTTGATGTTGCTCACTTAACTCCTGAGGGAAATGTAAAAGAAATCAAAAATGCAATTTGCATGCATGAAGAAGATTTTGGAATCCTTTGGAAGCATGTCGACGTCGATGGCCATGTTGAAGTCCGTCGTGGTCGCCGCTTTGTAGTTTCCTCGATTGTGACAATCAACAATTACGAATACGGCTACTACTGGTACTTCTACCAAGATGGCAGCGTTGAATTTGAAGCGAAACTAACGGGCATCTTGCTAACGCTCTCGGATGCACCAGGAGTTCCACATCCTTCCGCAACCCAGTTGGAAGAAGGTTTGTGGGCGCCGTATCACCAGCACACCTTCTGCGCGCGCCTTGACCTTGATGTCGACGGTGGTACAAACACTGTTATCGAAGTTGATTCCGTTGCCGTGCCACCGGGTCCAGAAAATCCACATGGCAGTGCTTACGTAACAACCCAAGACGTCATTAAGTCTGAAAAATCTGCAGCTCGCCTGTTAGATCTTGGTAAGTCTCGCTATTGGAAGATCATCAATCCAAATAAGAAAAATCACGTTGGTCAACCAGTTGGATTCAAGATTTTAGGAAACGTCAATTGCTTGCCATTTGCAGATCCAGAATCAGTAATTGGTAAGCGTGCTGGCTTCATGTACCGCCATCTTTGGGTAACACAAAACAACAAAGCAGAACGTTACCCTGCAGGTGAATACCCATACCAACATGAAGGCGGCGATGGATTGCCACGTTGGTCAAAGGCGGATCGCTCACTTGAAAATGAAGACGTCGTGATGTGGTACGTATTTGGCTTGAATCACATTCCAAGACTTGAAGACTGGCCGGTTATGCCAGTTGAACGCTTGGGATTCACCTTGAAGCCAGTCGGATTCTTTAAGCGAAGTCCAGCCATGGATGTTGCACCGTCAATGGCAACTTGCTTGCGATGCAACGGTGATTCAACCCAACCTTGCACTTGTAACCACTAGCGGTTTTCGTACTCAGCTATTTGCCCAATTCGGCGAACATGTCGATCGGCATCGCTGAACGGGGTTTCTAGGAATGCGTCGATAATGGCAAAGGCTTCGGCCTGCGTGTGTTGACGGGCGCCGATGCCGACAACGTTTGCATTGTTATGTTCCTTTGCAAGCTGGGCAGTTGCGATACTCCACGCAAGGGCTGCTCGCACGCCTATTACTTTGTTCGCCGCGATTTGCTCGCCATTTCCCGATCCACCAAAAACTACGCCTAACGATCCAGGCTCGGCTGCCACTGCTTCCGCTGCTGCGATACAAAATGCTGGGTAGTCATCTTCGGCGTCGTATTCATACGCGCCATGGTCAACAACTTCATAGCCCTTGGCTTTCAGATGCGAAGTCAACTCATCCTTAAATTCCAAGCCCGCATGATCAGTAGCTAAATGAACGCGCATAAAAATTACCTCTTTATTCGTTTGCACAAAACTTAATCGAAAATTGGATCTCTGGTGCGAGTGCGCTTAAGTTCGAAGAATCCGTCTGTAGCGGAAACTAGAACAACACCATCCCAAAGTTTGCCAGCTGCTTCACCACGTGGGATCGGTGAAACAACTGGGCCAAAGAATGCCGTGCCATTGACGTGAATCACCGGTGTTCCAACATCCATACCAACTGGATCCATACCCTCGTGATGGCTCTTCTTTAATGCCTCATCATGATCAGTTAAATTCGCAGCTTCGATTAAATCTGCCTCAAGTCCACATTCAGCAAGGGCTTCGGCAATTACCGGTAGGTAATCATCGCCTCTACCTTGATCATGGATTCGAGTTCCAAGTGCCGTGTAAAGCGGGCCAACAACTTTGGCACCATGCTTTTGTTCGGCAGCGATTACAACACGTACTGGTCCCCAAGCACGTTTCATTAAGTCCACATATTTTTCGGGAAGTTCGCGTCCTTCATTCAGCACGGCAAGCGACATCACGTGCCAGTTAGTTTTAACTGGTCGAACCTGCTCAACTTCAAGCATCCAACGGGAGGCAATCCAAGCCCAAGGGCAAATTGGATCGAACCAAAAATCAGCAGTCTCTATAGATTCACTCATGTATTCAGATTAGACCCAGGTCTGCACTTTCCACGGAGTGGTGTCAGGATGGAGATACCGAAGGAATTATTTAGAGGAGTTTTAAGTGTCCGGCACTAACATCACACGCCAAGAAGCCTACGAACGATCAGCGGTAGTAACCGCGAATTCCTACGAGATCGAATTGGACTTAAGCACCCGAGAAGCAACTTTTCCTAGTAAGACCACAGTTCGTTTTGCCGCGCGTGAAGGTAATTCAACTTGGATCGACTTCATTGCACCGACCGTTCACTCAATTGAATTCAACGGCGAGCCAATCTCCCCAAGTGAGCATGACGGATTCCGTATTCCCCTTCACAATCTCAAGGCCACCAACGTTCTAACCATCGTGGCTAATGCTGCGTACATGAATACTGGCGAAGGTTTACATCGATTTATTGACCCAGTCGACGACGAGGTCTACCTATACTCGCAGTTTGAAATTGCAGATGCCCGCCGAGTATTTGCTTGTTTTGATCAACCAAATTTAAAGGCAACTTATCAATTCACTATCCATGCTCCAGCTCACTGGCAAGTCATCAGTAACGCCGCAACCCCATCACCAAAACCAAAATCAGATGGAGTTTCAACTTGGGAGTTTGGGGTAACTCATGTGATGTCCCCTTACATCACTGCAATCGTCGCCGGACCGTACCACGAAGTACGTGATGTTTACTCAGGCAAATTTGGCAGCTACCCAATGGGGCTGTTTTGCCGGAAATCTCTTGCGGAATATCTTGATCCTGAAGATTTGTTCACAGTTACGAAGCAAGGTTTTGAATATTTTGAAAATGTTTTTGACTACGGTTACCCATTCGGCAAATATGATCAACTTTTCGTTCCCGAGTTTAACGCCGGTGCCATGGAAAATGCTGGTTGCGTAACGCACCACGAAGATTACGTATTCCGCTCCAAAGTTACCCGCGCTGCCTACGACCAGCGAGCCAATACCGTGTTGCACGAAATGGCACACATGTGGTTTGGCGACTTAGTCACCATGAATTGGTGGGATGATCTTTGGCTGAATGAAAGTTTTGCTGAATGGGCTGCACATCAAGCCTCAGCGGAAGCAACTCAATACACCGAAGCCTGGACTAACTTCGTAAACCAACGTAAAGCATGGGGTTACCGGCAAGATCAACTGCCAACTACTCACCCAATCGTCGCTGACATGGTTGATTTGGATGCAGTTGAAGTTAACTTCGATGGCATTACTTATGCCAAGGGTGCATCTGCGCTAAGACAGCTCGTAGCTTGGGTTGGCGAAGATGCATTTTTTGCTGGGATTCGGGAATATTTCAAGAAGCACGCCTGGGGTAATACGGAATTGAAGGATCTACTCGTTGAACTAGAAACGGCAAGTGGTCGAAATCTAAAGGATTGGACACAGCGCTGGCTTCTGACTGCAGGCGTAAACACCTTGCGGCCTGAGGTAGTTGTCGAAAACGGACTTTACAAGTCGGTTGCCGTTATGCAAGAACCTCCGGTTGCTCCTGAAGGAGTTGACCAAACCCTTCGTCCGCACCGAATTGGCATTGGCTTATACAAGCGTGACGGCAAGAACATCAACCGAATCGAACGAATTGAAATCGATGTTGATGGTTCTCGCACTGAAGTTCCCCAGCTTGCTGGAAAACCAGCGGCTGACTTGTTGTTGTTAAACGATGGTGACTACACATTTACAAAGATTAGATTAGATGAGCAATCAGCAAAAACTTCTTCAGAAGGTTTAGATGATATAACCGACAGTGTTTCCCGCGCACTAATTTGGGGTGCCGCTTGGGACATGACTCGTGATGGAGAAATGCCAACCAGCGATTACCTAGCAATGGTCAACAAGACGGATTTGCTTGCGATGGAAATCGGCGTCGTTCAGCAGATTCTGCTTCAGGCTCGATCCGCAATTGAACAATTCGGTAACCCAAGCAAGCGCGGCTCCAATCGTGACCAACTAATTGCATCTCTGACTTCTTCTTTGCCGCATGCAGAACCGGGTAGTGATCATCAGTTGGCTTTCGTGCGAAACATCGCAGCATTAGCGCGTACGGATGAACACATCGTGCTAGTTAAAAGTTGGCTTGATGGTTCGGCCACGCCAAGTGGCCTTGCAGTAGATACCGACCTTCGCTGGTCATTTATTGCTCGACTCGTAGCACTTGGTGCAATTCCAGCAACTGCGATTGATGATGAACTAGTTCGCGACAACACTGCGGGCGGGCAACGTCAGGCTGCATCTGCTCGTTCCGGTATTCCTACTGCGGAAGCAAAAGCTGCAGCATGGAGCGCAGCAGTTGAGAACGATGAACTTGCTAATGCGATTTTGGATTCAACGGTTGGAGGTTTTTCTCAGCCAGATCAACGGGAACTGTTAGTTCCATACGTCGATAAATATTTCTCGGTGCTGGAAAGTATTTGGAAAACCCGAACGAATGAAACTGCCCAGACCATAACTATGGGACTGTTTCCGTCCTTACTTGGATCACCTGAGATTCTTGCTAAAGCAGATTCATTCATCGCCAGCAGTAAAGACTTCGGCGCAACTCGCCTCGTGAAAGAATTGCGAGACAACGTGGCACGTTCACTACGTTGCCAGGCTGCAGATCTCTAAGTTACAAATAAAGAGGGGCGAACCGTAACCGGTTTGCCCCTCTTTTAATTTAAGTCTTAGTAACTAATTTCGCGCTTTTCAGTTCCAGCTTCAACCTGGCGGTCAGCCAATGTTGGGTCATCGAGGAATCCACCTTTAGTTGACTTACGCGCGGCACTTGTCCAACTTGGTCCAAGAGTTAAAAGTGCAATGATTCCGGTAATGGTGAGTGGTAGAACTACAAACCAAAGGATTGCACTTAAGGTG
>Ga0214923_10007168_pt1 | contig 12237 bp, 11 predicted proteins | sample LL1510_MetaG_FD_177993 | JGI IMG/M metagenome (GOLD analysis project Ga0214923, IMG submission 177993) | Freshwater microbial communities from Lake Lanier, Atlanta, Georgia, United States - LL-1510 | ecosystem: Environmental > Aquatic > Freshwater > Lake | place: USA: Georgia | collected...
GTTTTTGTGGTTATAGATTAAGAAAAAACTCGTTTAGTTTATTTTTACAGTCTAACGGACACCCTTATAGCCCAGAAGGTGATTCTGTAATAGAGGCTGATTTTACAGTTTCTGGACAAAACGTTTTAACTTTAACTGTTGTTCCAGGACAAAATGTTGAAATTTTAGTGGTCAAGCGTGTCGGAAGAATCTGGGAAGAATCTACGACGGGGTCTTTAGAAGATTCTAAATCGGAGCAGGCTAAGTTTATAGTGTCTGAAAAACCATTTTATCCTGAATTTTATAGATAATAAATATTTGAAAGAGAATAACTATGCTAGGTAAAGATTTAACAGGAATTCATGTAGAAGGTCATATAAAGATTTTTAATCCTGAGACCGGACAAATTTATATCAACAAAAGAAATGCTATTCATTATGAAAATATGAGTATTAGTCTTGCAGAAAGTATGTCAAATGCCGGGCGTGGTTTTGTTTATAAAATGATTTTCGGAAACGGCGGAACAAGAATTGATGAAACTGGTATAATTACTTATTTGACACCTAACAGTATTGGAACAAACGCTAGTTTGTATAACAAAACCTATAGTAAAGTTGTTGATGATCGAGCTGCTGTAAATACTGATCCTTTAAGAAATAAGATCGAAGTAAGGCATGTCACAGGAATGAACTATACTGATATATTTGTCACATGTTTATTAGATTACGGAGAGCCCGCCGATCAAGAAGCATTCGATAATACTACAAATAATAATGGAAATTATGTCTTTGATGAATTAGGATTAGAATCATATAATCCCGACGGCGATGGTAGATTGATGACACATGTTATATTCCATCCTGTACAAAAAAGTTTGAATAGATTGATACAAATTGATTATACAGTTAGGATTCAAAGCCTAACTGGTTTAAGTGAGGTATAATATGCCATACCCAATAAGATTTACAGATACTTCAAAAACACCTATTGATGTGCCAGATCAACAACTAGATCAAAGGTTGTCAATTAGTTTTATAGGAAAAAATTATCCCTCATATAGTCAAGCTATAGGTGAAAATTTTCTACACCTTTTAGAAAATTTTGCTGGGCCAATTGCACCTTTAATAACTAAATCTGTAGCTGGACAGCTATGGTATGATAGCACAAATAGTCAATTAAAAGTGTTTGACGGAGTATCATATACCCCAGCAGGGTCAGTTTTTAAATCCTTTACAGCTCCTATTAATAAAAAAGTTGGCGATCTGTGGGTCGACCTAACAAATAAACAATTTAAGTTTTGGTCCGGTGTAGATTGGATACTAATTGGACCACAATTTAGTGAAGGATCTAATAGCGGTCCTCTAATTGATACTATACTTGATACTTTAAACATAGCTAAAATAGTTATACGATTTGTAGTAGGTGGCGAAACAATTATTATTCTTAGCAAAGAAAAATTTGTTCCAAAATTAACTATTGACGGATTCGTTGAAATTAATCCAGGGATAAATCTAAGTAGCAAAGTATTTGGAGTTGGAACATCTAATGTTGCGAATAAATTTTGGGGAACAGCAGAAAAGGCAAGTGCTTTATTGATTGGTAATAATACTATTGATGCTACAAAGTTTTTAAGATCTGACACTTCAGGTTCGACAGATTATAAGTTTTCTATTCGTAGTGATGAAGGATTGAGTCTCGGAGTCAATAATAATGTAAGTTTTTCAACAAATGCAGCTGGAGAATTGACCATTTTTAATAATACTAGCGGTGCTAGTATCAATTTTAAAACTTATACGAATCCTAATGTTAATTCTGTTTTGTCCTTAATAGGTAACAAAGTTGGTATAAACAATATTAATCCTATTAAAAACTTAGATCTTATAGGAAATGCTAGATTTTCTGATACATTAGAAATCAATTCGACAACTGATATAGCTAATACACCAACTACTACGAATTTAGCAGGTGCGTTAGTAGTATCTGGTGGCGTAAGTGTAGCGAAAAAATTGTATGTAGGATCTGATATCAATATCGATGGAAGTACAAAGTCAAAAAATATCATTCCTAAAGCTGCATCTACTTATAATCTTGGAGATACTACAACTCCTTACAATAGAGTTTATGCAGATGTAGTAGGTAATCAAGCAGGGACAACTCAATTCTACGGTAATTTTTCTGGTGTTTATACGGGAAATATTTCAGGAACTGCTAGTCAATTATCAAATAAGACAACATTTAGTATCGCAGGTGATGTGAAAACTACGCCAGGCGGTACAGTTTTATTTGATGGTGCCGATGGTGGCTTATCAAAGATTTTCACAGTTGAAATAGATCCTACATTTTTAAATGATAAATCCGAGATTACTACTGCTAATTCAACAGGATTAGATATTTTTCTAGTAATTCAAGATAACACCATTAAAAAGACTACAAGAAGTCAGATGTTTGCTAGAATTGCTACAATACCAGTGGGAACAGTGTTTCCTTTTGCCGGGTCAGAGCCACCTAACGGTTATCTATTATGTGATGGAGCCGAAGTTTTACGAAGTGTGTACCCAGAATTATATAATGTTATTGGTGGAACTTATAATGTCGGAACATTAGTGGGAGCAGGTACTTTTAAAATACCAGATTTTCGAGGCAGGTTAGCTTTAGGACGAGACACTATGTTTAATAATATTTCTGTTCCTCAGTCTCTTAGCTCTTATACTGGATTTTCTGGTACTATACAAACTAGTTTAATATCTTCGACAGTAACTACAATAACAGGACTTAGCTCTATCTCTAATTTAATTACAGGACAGTTTCTTAGTAAAACTGGTGGAACTGGTGCATTCGGTGGTATAACTACAATTTTGAGTATAGATAGTCCTACACAAATAACAATTAGTTGTGCCGATCCATACACAGCAGGATCTATAAGTTTTACAGCAACCACGTCTAGTACTTTTGTAACTACTCCTACTACTGCGGCAGATCGAGTATCGAATAGTTTTGCTGATTCACTAGGTGGAACTTTGACAGAAAATGCATACGAATTGCCAATTAATAATGTAGTAGCTAATACAGGAATTAAAAGTCCTTTTATGACTGTAAATTATATAATTTTTACTGGAAGATTTAGATCATGACTTATAGAATAAACAGAACTGACGGATCATTACTTGCAGAAGTAATTGATAGTACAATAGATCAGGTTTCTACAGATCTTACTTTAATAGGAAAGAATTCGTCAAATTTCGGAACTTACCTTAATGAAAATTTTGTCCACTTGTTAGAAAATTTTGCTAATACCAGTGAACCTAATAATCCTTTAGTGGGTCAAATTTGGTACGATACTAACGAGCTTAGACTTAAAGTTTATACTGGACAGCAATGGAAACAAACTGCGGGACCTATTGTTTCAGGAACACCTCCTTTAGTTGCTAGTCTTACACAAGGCGATCTATGGATCGATAGTGCAGAGAATCAGATATATTTTTATGATGGCGAAGAAGGGCTTAAATTAGTCGGACCGATTTATAAAGCTAGTCAAGGACTAAGCGGATTCGAAACAAGGAATGTTTTAGATACAAATGGTGTACAAAGAGTAATATTAATTTTGTGGTTAGGCGGACAAGTTCTAGGAATTTTTAGTAATAGTACAGTTAGTTTTAGTATATCTGCATCAGAGTTCAGTTCAGGAGTAGTTAATAATCCACTTATTCCTGGGTTTAATATCTGTAATATACCTACCGGAAGTACAACTGCACTTAAATTTAATGTAACTGCTACAAAATCAGAGAGTTTAGTTTATTCTAATGGTTCTTTATTGCCTGCTAGTCAGATTTTACGGAATGACGGAGAAGTCGAAGCAGCAGGACCAATCAAAATACTTAATGATAATCCTTTATACTTGGGTTCATCTGAGCAGGTAAGATTAAATGTTTCTGTAAATGGTTTTTCAATTTTATCGAATGCTATGCCTAATTCAAGAGTAGGAATATTTAATCCGTCTCCTCAGTATAGTCTAGATGTTTCGGGAACTTTTAGGGCTAGTCAGCAAATGAAATTACCTACTTTTAGCACTTTACAGCGTGATTCTAGGCTTATTCCTCCTGAAAACGGAGAAATTATTTATAATATTACTACAAATAGGGTCCAAGCATATGCGAACGGAGTCTGGGTAGATTTGCATTGATAATAAATATATAGAATAAGGGGTTTTGATAATGCCATACAGCATTGATAGATATAGCGGTACTCAGTTAACTGTAATAGAAGACGGGACGATCGATTCTAGCACTTCATTAAAATTAATTGGAAAAAATTATGCTGGGTACGGCGAAGCCCAGAACGAAAATTTTCTACATTTATTAGAAAGTTTTTCAAGTAATTCTAGTCCTGTAAATCCTCTTACAGGGCAAATTTGGTTTAATACTTTAAATAAATCTTTAAATTATTATGATGGTATCAATTGGAAAACTGCTAGCGGAGCTGTTGCAAGTGTTACTACACCGCCAGGATCTACTAGTGGAAATCTTTGGTTAAAGTCTGATACTAAACAATTATATGTACATAATGGTACTGATTTTACATTAGTCGGTCCCGAAGTAGCTGCTGGTTTTGGAACCACACAGTTTAGATCAAGAGTGGTAAGCGATTCAACGGGCGGTAATCATGCCATTATAGAATGTATTATTAATGATGAAACAATTTATGTAATTAGTAAAAGTGAATTTGAATTAGCGGCTAATCAGCTAACTACTAGTTCTGCATTTTCTAAGATTAAGGAAGGAATAACATTAGCTTGGACTAAGCAAACTAGCAATAGTGCTAGTAATTATGGAGTAACTGATACTAATGTAGACAGTGAGCCTAAATTTAGTTTTTGGGGTACTGCAAGTAATAGCTTGCGTTTAAATGGGAAAAAAGATACAGATTTTGCAGCAGCTACAAATACTGTTTTTCCTTCTCAAGTAAGATTTTATGATTCAGGATTTACTGTAGGTGATCAAAATGACCTAGTTGTTAATATCGATTCTGATGGAACAACGCCAGTTATTAAAAATACAGTGAGTTCTAGCATAAGAATAATAACTAATTCGGGAGGATTACGATATCCAGTCGAATTTGTAGGAAAAGATATATTACCAGGTTATGATAAAGCTCTTCCATCTAATGATCCTAGCACTAGTGGTGTTGTTAACATAGGATCATCTTCTAGAAAGTTTAATATAGTTTATGCCGGGTCTTTCGAAGGTAATGCGACTGGAGCAAACAGTTTATTAGTAAACACAACTTATCGAACTGCCAATACTGCGTTACCGTCAATTGTAGATAAATCTTCAATCGTAGCTAGAGATAGTCTAGGCGATATTACTGCTCGCGTATTTAAAGGAATTTCGGAAAGAGCCACTGAAGCTGATAAAGTAGAAATTGATACTAATAGTGGTTCGGCTGTAACATATCTTACCTTTGTTACAGCAACTGACGGGTATGTAGAACTAAAGGTTAATGAAAATTTAATTTATAACAGCACAACTAATACATTAAATGTAAATGTATTAGGTGGAGCTAATATAGCAGGAGGATCGTTAGGCGGAATACCTTTTCAATCGGCTATAAATAGCACTACATTTGTTCCTCCAAATATAACAACAACAAAAAAATATTTGACTCAACAAGGTAACGGAACTGTTACAGCTGCCCCATATTGGGGGCAGATTAATTCTGCTTTTACTGTGAAATTAAGAGATGGCAGCACTGTAAATGTTTCTGTAATAAGTAATTAAGGAAATATAAATGGCTAATAGGTATCCTTTAGTTTTAAATGGTTCGACTATAGAAGAGTTACAAAGTGGTGACACTTTGATTGGAGTTTCTGGTGCAACTAATTCTAGTAATTCAGATAATTTGAAAGTAGGGTTAACTTATTTTTCAGCTTCTATAGGAGCAGATCCAAATACTATAGCAGCTAGAAATAATAACGGAGCTCTTTTTGCTGCTACTGCTTCTTCTTCTACAAATGATACTCAATTGGCCACAACTGCATTTGTTAAAACAGCAATATCTAATCTAATAAACAGTGCTCCTGCTGCGCTTGATACATTGAAAGAACTTGCAGATGCATTGGGAAATGATGCTTCTTTTAGCACCAGTGTAACAAATTCTTTAGCATTGAAGGCGCCGTTAGCAAGTCCTTCATTTACAGGTACAGTTAGTGGTATTACAAAATCCATGGTTGGACTTGCCAATGTTGATAATACAGCAGATTCAAATAAAAATGTAAATTCTGCTGGAACTGCAACTAATCTAGCAGGCGGCACAGTAGGAGCACTTCCTTACCAAGGTGCAGTTGGAGTAACATCTTTTTTAAATGCAGGTACTAGTGGTTATGTGCTTAAGACAAATGGTCCTAATAATGCTCCAGAATGGGCAGATGTAAGCGGATTAGTAGCTGGTATAAGTGTAAGTGATACGACAGGGCAAACTGGTATAGATTTAACTCTCAATTCCGGGACAATTTCAGCAGCATGTAGCGGACTTACTACGTCAAGCAATGTTCAATTTAATCAAGTACAAACTGTTACACTAACAACAGGAGCAGCAGCTACAGCTGGTACTATAACTGGTTCTTGGACATTGACCTCAGGATCTAAACTAGAAGCTACCTATGCTGACTTGGCAGAAAAATATCTTGCCGATGCAGATTATGAAGCAGGTACAGTAATAGTAGTTGGGGGTGAAAAGGAAGTAACAGCCGGAAGTATAGGTCAAAGAGCTATTGGTGTGGTTAGTTTCAATCCTGCTTATGTAATGAATAGCGGATTAGAAGGTGGAACTTTAGTAGCTCTTAAAGGTAGAGTTCCTGTAAAGATTACCGGACCGGTGCGTAAAGGCGATCGACTTGTAGCTTCAGAAAATGGAACAGCCTCAGTAGCTGTAGTTGGATCTTACGATGTATTTGCAATTTCTTTAGAAAATAATTTGGAGTACACTGTAAAATTAGTAGAATGTATAATTTTATAAAAAGGATAACGATATGCCCGCGATAGGAGATAAGATAGTTCGAAACGATTATAATACTCAGCAGACTACAATCAGTGATCTGTATACTGAAATGGGTGTATCGGCCTTGTTAGTTTCTGGAGCGGTATCGGTCGGTACTAAAATACAAATATCACAACTTTCCAATCTAAGAACAGATATAGCTAAATTGAAGTTAAAAGTTTCTAATTCTGCGCCGAGTGGTACTTTAGCTTCTGCGGGTGGTAAGATTACAGCAGATTATTGGAATTCACAGGCTACAGATGTTTCAACTGTAAATTCATCTAAACGAACCATCAGTGACTCTCAAGCTGATACTAGTACTAATACACGAACCACAGGTTATTTTAATAGCACTTATACTACTCAATATAGATTTAATTTTGGATTATCTGATGCCCGTAAGTATTTTTTTAACCAAGGAGGACAGCTTGTATTAAATATGGGAACTGCTGAACAAAACCAAAGCCCATATGCAGGTACTACTAAAGCAACAGCTTACCAAAGTCTTGCTAATTCAATGGGCACTATGAGAGTAAATTTAGCTGGTGGTCCTACAACATGGTCTATTAGTAGTACAACATTAACTGATCAAGCCGAAGTGTCGGCAGGAGGAAATATAGTTGTTTTTACAACATCTGGAAATTATCCTTCTAATACAGCAACAGTGTCTTATAGTATAGACAGAGAATTTGTATATCTGTCTATAGCATTTAATGATGTAAGTGGTGCTAATCCTAATGTAGATGAGCAAATTAGGTTTACTGGACAAACTTATGGTTTTAGAGCAGTTAAAACGGCTGTTTGGAGCGCCACAACTGATTATACATATAGACCTACAGCGTCCGTGACTCTTTAAAAATATTTTATAAATTCTTTCCTTGAGATAATTAAGTTATCTCAAGGAGTTTTTATGGATGATAGGTTAGATAAGGCACTTCAAGTAGCTAACTTGATGATAACTTTTAATAATCAAAAAAGATCGTTAAAAGAAAAATACTATTTAGATTGCATATTTTACTTTAATGGTGGCATATTCACTTTAAATCCTAGTTTGATTTCTTATGTCAAGAGTTTGAGAGACACTGGATACATTTTAGATGTAGTATTATTAGACGATAATCAAATACCAATAATGGTTGAAAATTTAGAAATATTTCAACAATTGATTACTGAAAAGTATTCCGAAGCAACAAATTCTTATTATTTTGAATTTGAGAAATTAAAAAAGAATCGATCTGTAGAATCTTTGACACTATGAAAGAAGGTATTCTTATCTATGCTCTAAATAATAATTCGATTAATTATTTAGAATTGGCTATTTTTGCTGCCAAAAGAGTCAAGCAATATTTAAATAAACCTGTAGCAATAGCTACAGATAGTCCTGATTATTTAATTAAAATTTGTCCTGAATATAAAGATATATTCGATTATTTGATTAAGATTGTTGTAATTAACAAATATAATAACAATAATAAAAAACCTATTAAGAATAGTAATGATAATTATGAGACAAATATTGCAATTCCAAAAGAAACAACTGAAAATGTTGATAAAGCACAAATTACTCAAGTTACTAAAAATGAAACAACTTTACGTAATATTTTAGAAATTGACTATTTTTTAGAAATAGAATTTGAAGATTTATTAGGACAAAACCGTATATACTTTGATGGAAGTGTAGCAAATAAAATTTTACCTTTTAAGAATAGTATTCGTATTAAGTCTTATGAAATTACTCCTTTCGATAAAACTTTAATTATTGATGCAGATTATATTATATCAAATGATAAGTTGAATCATGTTTGGTCTCAGGAAAAAGATATATTATTGTATAAAAAAAGTGTAGATATGTCAGGACATAGATACGATCCTAGATCGTATACAATAAGTGATAAGTCTATCGATTTTTATTGGGCTACAGTTTGTTATTTTGAAAAGACAGATTTTACAAAGATATTTTTTGATTTGTTAGAACATATATATGAAAATTGGGGTTATTATGTTTTATTCTATCAATTAGAAAGTAAAATGTATCGAAATGATTTTGCATTTAGCATAGCTATACATATTTTGAACGGTTACGAGAAGAATCAATTAATAGGAGAATTTTCTGATTCTTTATGTTATACATTAGATAAGGATATTTTAATTGAAATCAATGACTCAAAATTAAAATTTCTGATCGAAAAACAAGATTATTATGGAGAATATACTTTGTTAAAAACGGAAGACCTAAATATTCATATAATGAATAAATTTAGTATTGAAAGATTTATTAAAGGCATAGCATGAAAAGAGGGTATTTAATTTATGCAGTCAATACTTTAGATATAGATTATATTAGATCTGCTTATGCTTTGGCGTTATCTATTAAAAAGTTTATGCCATTGGAAAGTATTTCTTTAGTTACTAACAATGAAATAGATGCGAAGTATAAAAAAATGTTTGACAATATAATTGATATTCCGTGGGATAATAACGATATGTCATTATATAAGGTAAACGATCGTTGGAAGTTATATCATTGTACTCCTTATGATGAGACTATTGTATTTGATGCAGATATGTTAGTTACTAGAGATATAACTTTTTGGTGGAAATACTTAGAAAAATTTGATTTATTTTTTCCTTCTGATGCATATGATTATAGGGGAAATTTGATAACTGATAGGTATTATAGGAAGGCATTTGATTCGAATAATTTACCAAATTTATATTCTACAGTTTACTATTTCAAAAAAAATGATAAAATTCATAATTTTTTTAATTGGGTAGAAATTATTAATAATAATTGGGAATTATTTTATGGCAAGTTTATAGTAGAGAATTATCCTATTCATCCTAGCATGGATATTAATGTAAGCCTTGCCTGTAAGATTCTAGATTTAGAGGATATTATTACTCAAAAAAATTCTATAATAAAATTTGTACATATGAAGCCTCATTTGCAATCATGGCAGTCTGTTTCGGAAAATTGGGTTGATGATTGTATGGTAACATTAGATAAAAATTGTAATCTAAAAATTAATAATTTTTACCAATATAATCTTTTTCATTATGTGGAAGAAAAATTTTTAAGTAATAAGATATTAAAAACTTTAGAAATTGGAGTTGATCATGGATGATGAACTATATATTGAAGTAGAGGAAAATCTTACTCAGGAAGAGTTGCTAAGGTTAGAAGAAGAAATTAGAAGTAAGATAATTACATCTATAGAAGTTTATTATAATGAACATGATGGGTCAGTTGTAGGTTTCGGTGACTCGAGTTTAAACTCTGTATACCCAAGCTTAGTCGTCCCAAGTGATTTTTTTCAATATTCTAATCCATCTTTTAAAGATTATTTTAATGATTATAAAGTAATTTTTTCAAGTGAAAAGAAAGAATATGAGCTTATATATCATCCAGGACCGTATCAATCAGGTGTAAATTATGATAGGATTTATGAAATTCCTTTAGTAGAAACGATCGATTATGATGTTGATTTTACAGTTATACAACATATTGATCAAAGCGAATGGATATTCCAATTGCATCCTAAGTTAATAGATTATTATAACAATGACTATTATTTAAATTCTAAATTTATAGAAGTGTTTATTATGAATGATGATATGATATTTAGGACTATACAAGTTCCGTATAAGAATTTAATTGAGCTTAAATCGCATGGAGTGCCGTTCGTAGATTCAAAAAAAGAAAATGGAAATTTGACAATTTTATTAAAAAAGCAATATTCTACTTATCAACATATTATATATAATGAAAAACATAATTAAGTTAATCGATTCGGACATTATTTTTTTAAGCTACGATGAACCTAATGCAGAAAAAAATTATTCAGATTTATTAACTAAAGTACCATGGGCTAAAAGGGTACATGGAGTCAAAGGAAGTGATGCTGCTCATAAGGTTTGTGCAGCTACAAGTGAAACAGAATACTTTATTACAGTTGACGGGGATAATATAATTGATTCTAAGTTTATGCGAAAGGAAATTGATTTAGATGAGTTAGGCTTGACTTCAGATCATGTTTTTAGTTGGTGCGGTAAAATATATGTAAATGGATTGATGTATGGTAATGGGGGCATTAAATTATGGACTCGAAAGTTCGTAAATGAAATGAAAACTCATGAGAACTCTGATAAAGATGATATTAAGGGTCTAGTTGAATTTTGTTTTGATAAACGATATTATCAATTTAATGAAAATTATAGTATTAGTTATACAAATTTTTCACCATTCCAAGCTTGGAGAGCGGGTTTTAGAGAAGGCGTTAAAATGAGCTTAGATCAAGGCGCAAAAGTGGAAGATTTAAAAAAGATATGGTGGCAAAATTATGATAGGCTTTTAATTTGGTGTAGTGTAGGTGCAGATGTTGAGAATGGTATTTGGTCGATATTAGGTGCTCGCGAAGGAGTATATCTAACAAATTGTACTAATTGGGATTATGTTAATGTTAGAGATTTTGATTATTTAAAAAATTATTTTGAAGAAAACTATTCTGATAATACAGAAGTGGAAGAAAAAATAAAGTTTTATGGACAGGAACTAATAAAAAAATTTAATATTAATATTGCATACCTAGATTCTGATGCGAGTAAATTTTTTAAACAATTATATGTTAATACACCAAGGATTGTTAGATAATGAATGATATTTTTTATATAGGTTCTAATATTAATTATTTTAGAAAATTAAAAAAGAGATTTAGTTACGCTAAACGGGTAATTGCTATACAAGATGCATTTAGATTGTCATCTACTTCAATGTTTTATTGTGTTTGTAATGATATAGAAATAGATGAAAATTTTGAATTTGATTTTAATGTACCGGATTGGGACAAAAGATATGTACATTTCTTTAAAAATGATGATAGATTCAATGGTATTTTTTTAATTTCTAAGGACTATAATCTTAAAGAAGAAGAAATATCTTCAAATATCTTTTATGAAAAAAAGGAAATTGATATTTTAGTAAGTAGAAAAGCTAAGTATGACATATTTGAAATTGACAGCTACGATGAATACTTAAAAGCAATGGAAGAATCTACAACAGAAATGTTTTGGATGACATCGAAAAATTTGATTATAAATGAAGAATTTAAATTTTCTATTGTTTTTGAATTGGATAATGTATATGATCGTAATGTAAATCATGCTTTTTTACATAAAGTAAATGATAAAATAGATTATACAGGTGTTTATCTTTTAAGCAAGAATGTT
>Ga0214923_10007169_pt1 | contig 12234 bp, 15 predicted proteins | sample LL1510_MetaG_FD_177993 | JGI IMG/M metagenome (GOLD analysis project Ga0214923, IMG submission 177993) | Freshwater microbial communities from Lake Lanier, Atlanta, Georgia, United States - LL-1510 | ecosystem: Environmental > Aquatic > Freshwater > Lake | place: USA: Georgia | collected...
GCTAATACCCTTGAAATCACGTACTCGTGGCAAAGCAACAGAAACAAGGCGATCAAGGAATTCATACATTTTTTCACCTCTCAGTGTTACACGCGCACCAATTGGCATTCCCTTACGTAATTTAAAGTTCGAGATATCTTTTTTAGACATCGTAGGAACGGCCTTTTGTCCTGTAATCATGTTCAATTCTTCTACTGCGACATCCACCAACTTTTTGTCGGTAACCGCACCATTCACACCGCGATTGATACATATTTTTTCAAGACGGGGTGCCTGCATAACAGATGAATAAGAAAACTTCTTCATCAAAGCAGGAACTACTTCCTTACTATATTTTGTTGCCAGTCTTGGAGTATATTTTACAGTACTCATTTGATTACCTCCCCTGATTTTTTAGATATACGAACTAATTTGCCTTCTTCGCGTGTTCTTTTAACACGGGTTGCTTCTCCGGCTTTGGCATCCCACAACATGACATTTGAGATGTTGATAGGTGCTTCTTTTTGTATAATACCACCCTTGGTATTTTGTGCAGAAGGCTTGGTGTGCTTCTTTACAATATTAATTCCCTCTACAATCACACGACCTTTATCAAGGATAACTTCCAGCACAACGCGCGGTTTTTTGAGGTCTTTTCCATCTCCGGCAATTACCACAACAGTATCGCCTTTTTTGATGTTGAATTTGGGTTTAAATCTTGTACTCATGGTACCCTCCAACTCCCAGAGGAGTTATTTTTAGTTGGTAAATATTATTATCTGCTTTTTTACAATACTTCTGGTGCCAGTGAAATAATTTTCATATATCCCTTATCACGCAATTCACGGGCAACTGGCCCGAAAATACGTGTACCACGAGGCTCATCTGCATTGTTCAATAACACTACTGCATTGTCATCAAAACGAATGTAAGAACCATCCTTTCTGCGCAATTTATTTTTAGTACGCACAATTACTGCTTTAGAAACGGTACCCTTTTTGATGCCGCCTGCAGGAATCGCATCCTTAACAGTTACTACAATTTTGTCTCCGATTTTAGCATAATCCTGACCACTGTTTCCTAATACTCGAATACAAAGTACTTCTTTGGCACCACTGTTATCGGCTACATTTAATCTGCTTTCTTGCTGAATCATTGTTATTCTTTTTGATATTTGATAGTATCCGGGAAAATGTAAAAAAACTTTTTCCTTTGGCTACCGGCTCTTGTTTATTTCGCTTTTTCAACAATCTCTACCAAACGCCAGCGCTTTGTTTTGCTCAGGGGTCGGGTTTCCATAATTTTTACTACATCCCCAATACCACATTCACTCTTCTCGTCATGAGCATGGAATTTCGTAGTTTTTTTAACGAACTTTCCGTAGATAGGATGCTTTACTTTTCTTTCTACGGCAACGGTGATGGTTTTATCCATTTTATCACTGGTTACAACCCCCGTTCTTGTTTTGCGTAAATTTCTTTCAGCCATTTTTCTTGATTTATGGTTATATGCCCATTTCTTTTTTCTTCAATTCAGTCTTCAAACGTGCAATATCACGGCGAAGTGTACGGATGTTCATCGGATTTTCCAAAGGAGAAATTGCATGTGCGAATTCTAGCTTTTTAAGTCTGAGTTGATCATCCTGAATTTTTGCAGAAAGGTCAGCCGTACTCATGTCTTTGAGCGACTTATTAAATGCATATGTTTGTTTGTTAGCCATGGGTAAACAGTTTTAATAAATTATGCTTGCAAATCTCTTCTGATAATAAATTTGGTAGCAATAGGTAATTTTTGAGCGGCAAGTTTCATGGCCTCCTTAGCAGTTTCCATAGTTACTCCATCACATTCGAAAATGATACGTCCTGGCTCAACTACTGCAGCCCAGAATTCTGGATTTCCTTTACCCTTACCCATACGAACTTCTGCTGGCTTACGAGTAATGATTTTATCAGGGAATATTCTAATCCAAACATTACCTTCTCTTTTCATAGCACGTGTCATAGCCTGGCGTGCAGATTCAATCTGACGATTGGTAAGCCAGATAGGTTCCAGCGCCTTCAGAGCGAATGAACCAAAAGATATAGAGGTTCCCCGCTTAGCAACTTCACGAATCCGTCCTTTTTGTTGCTTTCTGTGCTTGCTTCTTTTTGGTTGTAACATGTATTACAGTTTGTATTTCTTTAATTACTTTTTCAATTTATTACAGCAATTATCTGCGGTTTCCACCACCGGCACCTCTTCCACCTCTATCACCACCACCGCGACGATCATCTCTTCTATCACCTCCTCTTCTGTCTCCGCGATCTTCGGTGCGTTCTCTTCTGTCACTCATATCAGTTTTTCCACCAACAAAATTTGGATTCAATTCGCGCTTACCTAAAACTTCCCCTTTACAAATCCAAACCTTTATACCAATTTTTCCATATACAGTTTGTGCAAAAACACTGGCATAATCAATGTCCATACGATACGTATGCAACGGAACACGGCCTTGCTTGAACTCTTCACTACGGGCAATTTCAGCACCGCCTAAACGACCACTCACTTTTACCTTAATACCCTCAGCACCCATACGGAGTGTGGAGGCAATAGACATCTTAATCGCTCTTTTAAAATTGATACGATTTTCAATTTGACGAGCGATAGTATCTCCAACAATGATTGCATCCAGTTCTGGACGACGGATTTCGAGAATGTTTATTTGAACATCCTGATTGCTGGTTAGATTCTTTAATTCTTCCTTAATACGATCTACCTCATTTCCTCCCTTACCAATGATAATGCCGGGCTTAGAAGTATGAATGGTAACAATTAACTTACCGAGGGTACGCTCAATAACAATTTTGGCAATGCCGCCTTTATTGATACGGGCATTCAGGTAAGTACGAATTTTATTATCTTCAATCAGATTATTGGCAAAATCTTTTTTACTGCCATACCAGTTACTGTCCCATCCACGGATGATACCTAACCTGTTACCAATTGGATTTGCTTTTTGACCCATATAAACGTTTTACGTATTAGTTGTTAGAATCTACAATTAAGGTTACATGATTGCTGCGCTTACGAACGCGATATCCCCGACCCTGAGGTGCAGGACGCATTCTCTTCAGAGTACGACCACCATCCACAAAAACGGTTTTTACAATTAGTCCGCTATCAGCTGCACTAACACCACTGTTCTTTTGCTCCCAGTTATTAATAGCACTTTTCAGCAATTTTGCTAAGGGCACGGCATTGTGCTGTGGGTGATTCTCAAGAATGGCCAATGCTTTTTCAACATCCATTCCACGAATCACATCAGCCAGCAGACGCATTTTACGCGGTCCGGTGGGATAATTATTCAATTTTGCTACTGCTTCCATGTAATTGTTGATTTTATATTGTGGAGGTTTTTATGTTTACCTCTACTTCTTTTCATTATTTTTTGGTTCCTGCATGTCCTCTGAAATTGCGAGTTGGAGCAAACTCACCCAATTTATGTCCTACCATAAATTCAGTAACATAAACCGGAATAAACTTATTTCCATTGTGCACAGCAAACGTGTGACCAACAAAATCAGGAGTAATAGTACTACGACGACTCCAGGTTTTAATTACTCCTTTTTTGGTTCTGCCATCGGTCATGGCAACAACTTTGCTTTCCAGACTAGCATCAACGTAAGGACCTTTTTTTATCGAACGACCCATAGAGAATGAGTTAATTTTTTGAATTAAATTATTTAGCTATTTTTTTACCGTCTCTCCGCTGGATAATCAGTTTATCACTGCCTTTTCCTTTGGTTCTAGTTTTTTCACCTTTAGCATACTTTCCGGTTCTGCTTCTGGGATGTCCACCAGATGCTTTACCTTCACCACCACCCATAGGGTGATCTACCGGATTCATTGCGACACCTCTAACACGAGGACGAATTCCTTTCCAGCGATTCTTGCCTGCTTTCCCGGCAGTTTCCAAATTATGGTCGCTGTTGGAAACTACGCCAACTGTTGCATAGCAATTAATTAGAACCTTACGCAATTCGCCGGAAGGCATTTTTAAAACTGCATAAGCTTCCTCTTTGTTTGCCAATTGAGCAGAAGATCCAGCACTTCTCACTAATTTGCCACCCTGTCCAGGCTGCATTTCAATGTTGTGTATAATTGTACCCAAAGGCATGTTCTTCATTAAAAGAGCATTACCAATTTCAGGAGCCACGTTATCACCTGCTATAACAGTGGTTCCTACCTGAATGCCCTGTGGAGCAATGATGTAGCGTTTTTCGCCATCTGCATATTGTAACAGAGCAATAAATGCAGTTCTATTTGGATCGTACTCAACTGAAATAACCGTTGCAGAAATATCACGCTTGTTGCGCTTAAAATCAATTATGCGATAATGTTGCTTATGTCCACCACCCATGTAACGTGAAACCCTGCGACCTTGGAAATTTCTTCCCGCTGTATTTTTTTGAGGCTCGAGCAAACTTTTCTCGGGCTGGTTAGTTGTGATTTCTGCATAGGCATTCCCAATTTTCCAACGGGTTCCTGCAGTAATCGGTTTAAACTTTTTAAGTGCCATTTGACTTTCTTTTTTTATGAATCAACTTTTGCGGTAGTTGAATACCATACCATTCCCTTTTAGGCAGGGATTGCCTTTGAATTATATATTTGCGTATAAATCTATTGTTTCTCCTTTCGCCACAGTTACCAATGCTTTTTTATAAGCACTCTTCATTCCCTGGATAAAACCGGCTTTTGTATAACGTGTCTTATTTTTACCGGGTACTACCGCTGTATTTACATCTACTACAGTTACTCCATAGAATTGCTCGATAGCCTTTTTAATTTCAAGTTTATTGGCGCGACGATCTACTTTAAAGGCATAGCGCTGCAATTTTTCCTGTTGTGCATTAGCCTTCTCAGTCAAAATTGGTTTTATAAGTACTTCACTCAGTTTCATGATGGATGATTTTGTTGCGTTTGTGATTAGGCAGCCTCTTCAGTAAAAATTTTAGCAGTTTGCTCGGTTAACAAGAGTACATCTGCATTCATCAGTTCATAGGTATTTACATCACTTAACAGTGTACTTCCAACGTTCGGAATATTACGGGTGCTCAAATACAAATTGTCATTGTACTCAGGTAATACCACTAAAGTTTTCTTGTTAGCAATATTCAAGTTCTCAAGAATGGAAACAACAGATTTGGTCTTTGGAGATTCCATCTGAACATCTTCAATCACAAACACTGCATTGTCTTTGACTTTATAACTAAGAGCCGACATTTTTGCCAGATCCTTTACTTTACGGTTTAGTTTGAAACCATAATCGTGTGGCTTCGGACCGAAAATTGTACCACCACCTTTATATAAGGGGTTCCGGATATTTCCTTTACGAGCTCCACCAGTACCTTTTTGCTTGTGCAGCTTACGACTTGCACCCTTCACTTCGGCGCGAGTTTTTACTTTGTGGGTTCCCTGACGACCTTGAGCCAGATATTGCTTAACAGCGAGATAGATAGCATGGTCATTCGGTTCTATGCCAAAAATATCCTCAGGTAATTCAACCGTTCTGCCGGTTTTTTCGCCTTTTATGTTTAAAACTTCTATTTGCATTTTTTTTCGATTGAGGGTTGATTATTTCTGAATCAAAACAATAGAACCATTGTTTCCAGGTATAGAACCACTGATCAGTATATAATTTTTTTCAGGAAAAACTTTCATCACTTTCAAACCTTTCATTTTAACGCGGTCTCCACCCATTCTTCCAGCCATACGCATTCCTTTAAATACGCGAGAAGGATAAGAAGATCCACCAATAGACCCCGGAGCGCGGGAGCGATCATGCTGACCGTGTGTTGCTTCACCAACTCCAGAAAATCCGTGGCGCTTAACAACACCCTGGAAACCTTTACCCTTGGTTGTTCCAACTACTTCCACTGAATCTCCTTCAGAGAAGATATCAACGGTAATCGTATCACCAAGTGATTTTTCCAGGGAATAATTACGGAATTCTTTTACAAACTTTTTTGCGCCAGTATTGGCTTTAGAGAAGTGATTTAGTTCAGATTGAGTAGCATGCTTTTCTTTCTTTTCGCCAAATGCTAACTGAAGGGCTGTGTAGCCATCTGATTCCGGAGTTTTTACCTGTGTAACAGTACACGGACCGGCTTCGATAATGGTGCAGGCTGTCTGCTTACCATCCTGGGAAAACACGCTGGTCATCCCAATTTTTTTTCCAATAATACCTTTCATCGTTTGCGGTTTATGACCCCGCGTTGGTTATGAAGGACAATTTGCCGATGAAGCAAATTTCAATCCTCGTTCGCCACCGACCTTTTCCTTAGTTTTTTCGCTGGGCGAAAAGCGGAAGTACCGGCAGTAAACAAACCTCGAAGGGCCTGTTTATATGTTTTCCCCCGAATTAACCGGGAGATGTTTATATGTCAGCGCTTTTTTGGTCCGCCAACGGCGGATTTGAAAGATGACAAAATGTATAAGAACACAATTTTCTGTTCGAAAACAGATACCTGCTTATCAGGCCTTAATCTCTACCTCAACTCCGGATGGCAAATCCAATTTACTTAACGCATCTACAGTTCTGGATGAAGAAGTGTAAATATCCAATAAACGCTTGTGCGTACACAACTGGAACTGCTCACGGCTTTTTTTGTTTACGTGCGGAGAACGCAACACCGTGAATATTTTCTTATTGGTGGGCAAAGGAATAGGTCCGGTTACAACCGCTCCAGTGCTTCGAACAGTTTTCACAATTTTTTCAGCAGATTTATCTACTAAATTGTGATCGTAAGATTGTAATTTAATTCTGATTCTTTGAGACATATCCAATTACCCATTTTCAGTTTGGGAGGGCAAAGGTATGAGTTATGCATTGAATAGAAAAATATTTTTATAAAATTTTTAAAGAATTTTAGGGTTAGTTATATGTTATATAATATTATTAAATAACATATAAAGTTTTATTGATCAAATAAAAATCGAAAAAATGATTGTATTATATTCTACTTACTTGAATTTAAAAATGATTGGTTTATTGTTTACAAGATACCTTTACCTGATTCATTTTTTTGATATTTTTACTTAACAGAAAAACCATGGCTAAAAAAAATAGAAAAAAGACTGCGAATTCCGACCCCTTTCTACAAAAACCTGCTACAGAAATTGAATCCAATGCTCCATTCAATCTTTCCAATTGGATACCCTATTTATTCATAGCCTTGTACTTGCTGGTTGAGTTTATCCCCAACCTGGGCTCTTACGACACCATGGGGCCACAATGGTTTTATTTATCACTGGTTGATATGCTTGTAATGGCCTATCTCTTGTATACATATCACTTACATACAGACGCGGTAAAAGCTATTTTTTCTAGTGTTTATACCTACTTACTTCTTTTGTTGCTTATTTGGGCAAGTATTTCCGTATTATGGGCTTTTAATAGCACGGAGACCTGGGTTTGCCTAGTAAGACTGTTGATTACTGTTATAGCATTTTTTAATTTATTTATCATTTGCTATGCTCAACGAACAATGTTTATTAGCATATCGTACATCCTATCAGCAATTTTACTTTTGCAATCCATCCAATCCCTTTCATTCCTATTCTCCCAAATTGGAAGTGCTAATTTTAATGAAATTGCCCTTGGAATTAAAGGAAATGCCGGCAACAAGAATATTTATGCTGCCAGTATAATGATTAAAATTCCATTTGCACTTTTTGGAATGCTATATCTAAGTGGCTATAAAAGAATCTTTTTCTTTGTAAGCTTTTTATTGGGTACAATGGTTATTGTAATTCTCAATTCAAGAACTACTTATGTAAGTTATTTAGTAGTAGTTTCCTTACTTATCATATATGAGATCATTAGAGTCACAAGATCCAAAGAATATAAAAATTTAATTAGACCTATCGGCATAATTGTCCCAGGTATCATAGCTATATTATTTTCACAAGCACTTATTAGCTCCACTAAATACAATGTAGGTGAAGAGTCAACAAACGTTTCCAATTTGGGCTATGCTGCTGATAGAATGAGTACTATTGTTTCCGAAAAAGATGATAGCCGTAATCAGCGATTAGCCTTCTGGAAAGATGCACTGGAGTATATAAAAAATCATCCACTAAAAGGGGCCGGCTATGGTAACTGGAAATTAGAAAGTATCGAACCATCAAAAGATATTTTTGATGAACTTTCTGTACCATTACATGCACATAATGACTTCCTTGAATTTTTTGCTGAACTGGGTATACCCGGAGGAGTAATTTATGTTAGTTTATTTATCTTCATTTCATTTATTGCAATTAGATTTTTAGTAAACGGCGACCGATCGATAAATGAAATCATACTAATAATTTCTGCACTTGGCTTTATAGCATATGCAATTGATGCATTTTTCAATTTTCCCATTGAACGACCCATCAATCAGATTTTCTTTGCGCTTGTACCTGCATTAGGACTTTCGACTTTGCTTCATTATAACTCTTTACAATCCAAGCAATCAAAAAGTGAAACAAAACCAGCTAATAATGTTTTGATTCTTGCATTTTGTTCCCTTATGCTTCTTCTTCCGGCAGCTTTCGTAACCTATCAAACTTATCAATCCCTGATTATACAGGAAAAGACTAGGGTTGACATGGATAATGAACCCGTTCAATTAACCCCGGATTATGTTGCTACTGCTTTCCCATCGATTCCTAATATTGGTTTTTCAACGCTTCCACTCGACGGAATTAAAGCAAGATACCTGGGCGAAAAGGGAAGATATGAAGAAGCAATGAAATTTATAAATCGTATACAATACACCAATCCCCATTTAATGTATGCCGAATTTTTAAAGGCATTAGTATATATAAATAGTAATCAACCAGATAGCGCATTTAAATACGCAGCGCAAGCATTTTATAAAAGACCAAGAGTAAAAAATTATTACAACTTACTCATAGCAACTTGCGTAAACAGAAAGGATACTACTGAAATCAAAAAAGCATTTTATGAATTTATCGCTCACCGACCAGATGTACCAGCAACCTGGGATTTATTTCTCCAAGGTATGACCAATGTAAAAATCAGCTATTTCCCTTCGGCTATGACTCCACAAATGCTCGAAAGAGCTGATAGCGCCCTAAAAAAATTCCCGAACGATACCTTATTATTAAAAAGAAAATTGACGATTTTAAAAAATCTTTAATTTATATTGGATAATAGAAAGATACTATGAAAAAAAATAAAAAATATAGTCAGCCCAAACCTATTGAAACAGCTGTTACCATTCAGCAACCCTCTCAAACTTCAAAAGGATTTGCCCTAACAAATGTAAGCGATTTACTCACCATTGTTTTTTGTTGCTTATACTTTATAGTTGAATTCATTCCAAACTTAGGTGCCACAGACGACCAAGGTCCCCAATGGGTTTATTTAGTTTTATTAGACATTGGTATTCTAGCCTATTTCCTAAATAATAAAGGTGAATATTCAGAAGCTACCTATACAATTTTCAATACCCTTTTTTCAAAATTATATACACTTCTTTTTTTATTAGCAGGTGTTTCTATTTTCTTTGCAATTAACAGAACAGAAGGTTGGGTTTGCTATGTTAGATTTATTGCTACAGTTGTAGCATTTTTTAATATCTCAATTCTCCTATATAAGAGACAGCACCTTTTTGATACACTAACCATCATTCTATCATTAATAGTTTTATATCAATCCATTCAAGAATTATATGTGTATTTCTCACAAATGGGAAATATGGATTTAGTTGGCCTTACTTTAAAATTAAAAGGCAATGCAGGAAATAAAAATATTTTTGCAGCAAGTATAATGGCCAAGGTTCCATTTGTGATGTATGGACTGTATCATTCAAGTGGAATAAAAAAGATGTACTTCTTTTTTGTTTTGCTTTTAACAGTTTGGCTTATTTATTTATTAAGTTCAAGAACTACCTATATTGCTCTAATAAGTATTACTTTTTTCTTTTTGTGTTTTTGCTTTTTCCAATTTTACAAACAAAAGAAAAAAGAAACACTTATCCTAAATGCAGGTAGTATATTAGTTGCACTTACGATTGCTTATTTTTTATCCGTGATATCCATCAATGCTGCTAAAAATAGTTTTGGTGATGATACTTCTGTTGTTTCAAGCAGTGTAATTGACAGAATCGCAAAAATCAATTCAGCACAGGACGAAAGTAGAAACCAGCGACTTTTTTTATGGGATCATGCTTTTCATTACGGACTTCAGCATCCGCTTATGGGGTGTGGGTTTGGTAATTGGAAATTTGCAAGTATCCCACCGATAAAATACCTCGTTGATGATTTATCTGTTCCGGTTCATGCACACAATGACTTTCTAGAATTTTTTGCAGAATTAGGATTATTGGGGGGATTGCTCTTTTTAAGTTTATTTTTAACCATTGCCTATTATTCTTACAAAGTAATACTAACTAATCAGGCTAGTTCGGAAAATAAGATTATAGCTTTTTTTTCGCTTTTGGCAATGATAGGATATGGTGTTGATGCATTTTTTAACTTCCCCATTGAAAGACCCGTTAACCAATTATTTTTTGCATTCTTTGCTGCTGTTAATATAATGGCATATACGGGTACTACTTTTAATAAAGAAGAAACATCATCTGATACAAATAAGGAAAAAAAGACTTTTTCTGAAAATTTAAAATATATATATTCTTTTGTTGCGATTCTCTTTTTGATTCCAAGTGCATATGTTACCTTTTTAACTTATCAGTCGTTTGTTGTTCAAAACCGAGTTATAGCTGATTTACAAAACGAGCCGCTCAAATTACCAATTGAGAGTGTTATCAACGCATTTCCCACTATGCCCAATGTTACTTCATCAGCTCAACCAATAGATGGTATTCTTGGAAGGTATTTATATGAAAAACAGAGGTATGATGAAGCTATTACCTATCTCGACAGGGGAATCAAAGCTAATCCCTATATCATGTATTGTGAATTTTTGAAAGCGGATGTGTATTTCGCACAAAATAAAGGAGATAGTGCTCTTAAATATGCATCTCTTGCCTTTTTCACTAAACCAAGGGCAAAAACTTATTATCAAACTTTAGTAGCGGTTTGCGTTAAAACTTCAGATACTGTTACCCTAAAAAAAGCCTATCTGGAATTCGTAAAATATCGCCCTAAAGAATCGCTGGGTTATAGCTTATATCTTCAGGGATTAATTAATATAAAGATGACCACTCAGCCACGAGGAACTACTCCTCAAATGCTAAGGTTTGCCGACAGCGTTTTAAAATTATTTCCTAATGACTCTACTTTACTAATGAGAAGAAATGAAATTATAACAAATATTCCCTCCGGTAACATACCTTCTCTTGCCGTTCAAGAGCAGAATGTTCTAAAGGCAAACCAGTTGTTTAATGAAGCATCTGCACTTTTCACAAAAGGTGACTTTGAAGGAGCTGCTAAGAAATTTATCAAGTCAACTGAAATAAGCAATGGAAGTTATGGAGTTTATGAAAATATTGCCATTTGTTATTTCAATATGAGGCAATGGGAGAAAAGCCTTCCCTGGTTTGATAAAGTATTTGCTATGAAAACAGCAACTGACGGTAAATCGGAGTATTTCAAAGGGGCAGCACTTATTAATTTAGGAAAAAAAGATGAGGCCTGCGCGCTTCTTAAAATTTCTAAATCGAAAGGATATGCTGCAGCAAATGATCTTATTAACTCCTATTGCAAATAATAATTTAGCACCCATCTTACAATAAAATAGCCCCGCAAGCGGGGCTGTTTTGTTGTAAATATCAATACATATTATTAGTCTTCTACTTTCACTCTTCCCTTACTCTTTGCAATTACCTCTTCAGCGATATTGTTAGGTGCTGGTGAATAATGACTAAATTCCATAGTAGAAGTAGCACGACCAGAAGACAAGGAGCGCAGTTGAGTAACATAACCAAACATCTCACTCAGTGGAACTTTGGCTTTAATTACTTGTAAGTTTCCACGGCTATCCATTCCTTCCAACATACCTCTTCTGCGGTTCAAGTCGCCGGTTACGTCTCCCATGTACTGATCAGGAGTTACAACCTCTACTTTCATGATTGGCTCTAGTAAAGTGGGCTTTGCTTTTCTACCCGCTTCTCTGAATCCACCCTTGGCACATAACTCAAACGACATAGCATCTGAGTCAACCTGGTGGAAACTTCCATCAAAAATTCTCACTTTCATCGTTTCCATTGGATAACCGGCCAATACCCCCGTACCCATGGATGACTC
>Ga0214923_10007170_pt1 | contig 12233 bp, 12 predicted proteins | sample LL1510_MetaG_FD_177993 | JGI IMG/M metagenome (GOLD analysis project Ga0214923, IMG submission 177993) | Freshwater microbial communities from Lake Lanier, Atlanta, Georgia, United States - LL-1510 | ecosystem: Environmental > Aquatic > Freshwater > Lake | place: USA: Georgia | collected...
TACTTTCAATTCATATAATTCTTGTAGACCAAATGGTTTTCAACCTGGATTTAGAGATAATTTTGGGGCTATAATAAATTATATATCGAAGGACATGTATATATCTACTACAAATCATTTAGTTCTTTGTAATAATAAATACAAAAGTAAACCAACAATTAAAGTTAAAATAAAAGACATAAAAAAAGTTCCGTAAAAATCATTAGATGCAATAGATAGTCCGAGAATATTAATTCTTTTTGAATGAAAACCTTCATTAGGTTTACCTAAAATATCTTTATAATCATATAAATTCATTTATAATATAAATTATTTTATTTAAATTTTTTTAAACTATCAGGTTCATATCCCTTAGATTCTTCTATACCACCTTCCATATCTTCATCCAAATATTCATCCAAATATTCATTGTCGTCGTATTCGTCTTTTTTATCATCGTCGTCGTATTCGTCTTCTTTATCATATTCGTTGATCATTTTTTTAGGTTCATTTTCTTCATTTTCTTCTATGTTTACAGATTCGTTTATTTCGTTTGTATTATTCTTAAATTCATTATTCATTATAAAATATCTTGCGTATCTAATAACATCTATTGAAGATATAAAATTTTCTTCCATTAAATCTTCAACTGTATTAAGAGATACAAATTTTTCTTTATTAATTTCTTTATTTTTTAAAATATAAAATCCAAGAATAAACGCAACTGGATTAAGATGTATACTTTTTTCTGGATTAGAATAATGAATATTATCTATACAGTTTTCTAAATATTCTAAATTTATTGTTTTAAGTTCTTTTGGAAAATCATCTTGATCTTTTATACTTAATAATACAGCATTCATTTTTTCTTTAAATTGAGCAATAGGATCTCCTTCATTAAGTTTGTTTCTTTTTGTTGTTCTTTCTTTATGTTTATATTCTGATTGCATTTTATTAAATAAAACAAAATTTAAAATTGATTTAAAATTTTTGAATTAATTTTTTAAAAACAAAATGATTAATATTATACTTGCAGTCGATAAAAATTATGGTCTAGGAAAATCAAATAAATTAGCATGGAAAATATCGGATGATTTAAAACTATTTAAAGAAAAAACAACAAATTCTGTTTGTATTGTCGGGGCTAAAACTTTTTCAAATTTACCTGAATTACCAAACAGAACAGTAATTCCAGTTTCAAGATATGACGAAAGATACATAGATTTTGATTCAGCATTGTATGAAGTAGGAATAAATTATCCAGATAAAGAAATATATATAATTGGCGGAGGTAGATTATATGAATATGTTTTAAATAAATATAGAAAAGAAAAAATGTTAGATAATATACGTATACATATATCATTTCTAAAAAATACTTATGATTGTGATTTATTTTTTGATAAAACTCTTTTAAAAGATTTTTATATTGAAACAAAAAAATCTTATGATGATTTTGAACATTGTGAAATGATTTATAAAAAATATGGAGAATATCAATATATTAATCTATTAGAAGATATTATTGAAAATGGCGATGAAAGAATCGGTCGAAATGGAATTGTTATATCAAGTTTTTGTAAACATTTAAAGTTTGATTTACGTGATGGATTTCCTTTATTAACAACAAAAAAAATGTTTTTGAAAGGTATTATTGAAGAATTATTATTCTTTATTAGAGGTGATACAAATTCTAAAATTTTAGAAGAGAAAGGAATAAATATTTGGAAAGGTAATACAAATCGTGAGTTTTTAGACGCAAATGGATTTAAATACAGAAAAGAAGGAGAAATGGGACCTATGTATGGGTATCAATGGAGACGTTTTAACTCCATTTCTAATGAAAAAGAAAAATATGACTTGGAAAATTGTAAATATATACATTTTATTTACAAAGCATATAATAAAAATAACGCGACTCATGAAAGCGGACAAATTGAATCTATAGATTTTGATATTGACCAACTAAATTTTGTTATAAATGAAATTAAAACTAATCCTACTTCTAGAAGAATTTTAATGACAACTTTTAATCCATCACAAGTAAATTATGGGGTTTTGTATCCATGTCATTCAATCATACTTCAATTTTATGTTCAAGATGAATATCTTGATATGTTCTGTTATAATCGTTCAAATGATAACTTTCACGGAACTCCGTTTAATATAGCATCAACATCTTTATTTTTAATGATAATTGCACAAATAACAAATTTAATTCCAAGATATGTTAATATTTCTCAAGGTGATTCGCATATATATGAAGAACATATAGATGCAATACAAGAACAAATTTTAAGAATTCCTTATGTATTCCCAAAACTTATATTACCTGAATTTAAATCGATTGAAGAAGTTGAAAAACTTACGTATTCTGATTTTAGAATAGAAAATTATAATTCTTATCCCACAATAAAAAAAGAAATGATAGCTTAAATTAATTCTATATTATATGTTTTTAACATATAATATACAAATTTTAATATACAAATTTCAATTATTATATTCCATATCTAATTCATTATAAATAGGGTCAATTGGTTTACCATAAAAACCCTGACTATTCATATATTTAATACCCTTCATAGCAGCATTTTGCTCGGCAATATTTTGCAACGAACCGAAACCGACACCTAATAATGTTTTATTTTTATCATATGCTTTAGAAGTAGTTATTTTTTTATCTTTATCTCTTTCAGCTTTATACGTTACTTCACCTAATTTATTAAAATCAAATAATTGTTTTAATCTTGTCTTATAATCATATAAATCTTCGTATTTAAATGAAATTTTTAACTCATCAAAAATACTTTCTAAAATATTGTAAACAATAGAATAACCAACTCCTACACCAATATGTTTAAAATGATTATCTATTAAAAGTTCAGTAACTCCAATAAAAGCCTCTAAAACATCTTCCAGTAAATCCTTTTTTTTTTTATTTCTTTCAACAATTGCAGAACTTATATAATTCCAAAATCCAAGTTTTTCAGCAATCGGAAAAAAAGATTGTTTTGAACCATAATTAATTTTTAATCTCGCCAAAATTTTAACACCTTCTGGACATTTTGTTTTTGGAAATCTCTGTATCATATAATTACTGATAAATTTATTTGCTGATAAATCCCCTAATTGTTCGTATATTTCATAATTATTTACTGGATCAGCAGTTCCAGACGTAAAAGCATAACCATATTCTTTTAAACTTTCTTCGGTTAAAAGAATATTATAATAATGTTCTTTTAAATTTGCTTTTTTTAATACAGTTTTTAACATATCTTTAAAATCATTTCCTCTTGAACCATAATAAATTTCCATATCATTATCTTCATTCATATAATTTTCCATTTGTAGTATATTTTTTTATTATAAACAAGTTTTTTAAAATCAATTTTTTTTTATTCAAAATAATAAATATGGCAAATCAATGTAATAACTGTAATATACAAAATTCAAATCCAAGTTTCAGTAATTCTGGGAATACATTTAATAGAATTAATATTAATCCTCCACCTAAACGATATAATCCTGGATTACCAAACCCTGTTACTACTGGAAGTGAGACAACCGATATTGTTAATAAAATAATTAATGTATCTTCACAATCAGCGTATGGAGGCGATAGCATAAAAAATAAAAGTTTAAGTAAAGCTAATTTACAGACTGCCGATGTATTAAGTAAAGTATTAGATGTTGCATCTGAAATGGTTGATTTAGATACAGGAAAAAAGAAAGTTTTTGAAACTGCAAATAGAAAAAAATTTATATTGGATGAAAATAAAAAGCAAGATTCAAAAATTCTTTTTAATCAAGGTAGAACAAGACCTAAAATACAAAAAGTTGATATTATTAAAAAAGAAGATAAAAATGATAAAACAAAAAAAAGAAAATATAGAACAGTTGGAACAGTTTTAGCTTCATCCCCTGAATTTGTAGCAAAATTTAACCAATTAAGTAAAGAACAACCAAAAATTATAATGAAACAAGTAATAAAAGATGATTTACCTTATTCTTTCGATGGAGTAAAAACATGGAAAGATTTTATACAACCTATTAGATCTCAAGGTTTATGTGGTTCATGTTGGGCGTTTGCTAGTACTTTTTGTCTTGCTTCTAGACTTAGTATTTATACTAATGGTAAATATAATTATGTTTTTTCACCTGCAAAAATGGTTTATTGTAATGTTACATTACCTGATACAGGTGAAACAGAATTGAATAAAATAAAAAAAATGTTATCAAATGGACAAAGATATGATTACAATAATAAAAATAATTTAGATAATACATCATATGGATGTGCAGGTGAAACACTTATAAATACATGGCAATTTTTATATAGAATAGGAGTTCCAGAAGATTCATGTTTATTATATGGAGATGAAAATACTTCGTCTAACGTTAAATTTAATTTAACATTGTATGATGAAATACGATATACATGTGCTGATTTTATATCCGATAGTTTTGATTATTGTCCTTCATCTAAACAATATATGATATCTCATAGAGCAGGTGGATATTATTATGTACCAGGTACAATAAATAATGAAGATCCATCTAAATCAGGAACAGAATATAATATAAGAAAAGAAATATATAAATGGGGACCATGTACTTCTGGTATGATAGTACATGATGATTTTGTAAATTGGGATGGAAATGGTGTATATGAATATGATAAAAAATCAGAAAAAATAGGTGGACATGCAATTGTTATAATGGGATGGGGAGAAGAAAATGGTAAAAAATATTGGATAGTTAGAAATAGTTGGGGTGAAGATTGGGGTGATAAAGGTTATTGTAAAGTATTAAGAGGTGTAAATCATTGCGAAATCGAAGAAAATTGTTTTGTAGGATTTCCAAATATACCAGGAATACGTTTACATTTAGAATATCCAATATTATATCAATTGGAAGATTATGTTTCTAAATATTTGTATAATATACATGATAGTGGATATAAAAATTCTATATATGAACAAATTGCTTTAGGTAAAATTAAAGATATTAAAATTCAAAATCTATATAGTGTTGATACATTTCAAGATTTTAGTAAATTTATTGCGGGTAAAGTAGTAAATAAAGAAATGTTTTTATATGAAGATAAAGATTTAAATGTTCTAAACATGACAAGTAAATTACATAACAATAATGTTATTCACTTTAAATATTCTATTATTATTATATTATTTTTATTATTAATTTTCTTGTAAATAAATAAAATGAATAATAGAAATCCTGGAAGATATAGACCTAGAAGACCTGGATTTTTTTCACCATCTCTTAGAATGCAATCTCCAAATCAAACAACTATACAATCTCCTCGTACACCATCACCTCGAAATAGAGGTAGAACTATGGCGCGTCGTCAACATTTAGTTAGAAATCCTTATGATTATATTACTCCTCCACCAACTATACGACACGATCCAAATGTAAATTTGAGAAGATTTTATGGAATTGATGAAAATAATAGTCAAGATGAAGATGAAGATGATAGAAGGTGTGATAACGAAGATGATAGAAGTCGTGGTTTTTTATATAACTATGATAGTGAAAATGAAGGAAGTGGAAGTGAAGGAAGTGAAAATGAAGGAAGTGGAAGTGAAGGAAGTGAAGGAAGTGGAAGTGATGGAAGTAAGAAGAGAAGTAAGAAGAGAAATAAGAAGAGAAGTAAGAAAAGAAGCATAAAGAAAAGTAAGAAAAGAAGTATTACTTCAATGTTTTCAAGACCAAAAGGTAAAGGTTTACTAATTTTAAAAATGTTAAAAACTAAAAGCCCCAAAAAAGTATATAATATATTAAAGAAAAAAAGTATAAAATCTGGAAAAAAAACATGGACTAAATTAAGTACTATACGTACTTTCAAAAAACTTCATATGTAAAAGAAAAATAAAGAATAATTTTTTATTTTTATTAATAAATGATAGATGAATATTTAGTATTAATAAAAATTGGATGTCCTTATTCTGAAAATGCAATATCTTTATTAAAAGAAAAAAAACAAAAACATCATTTTGTTGATTATTTTAAATTATCAAAAAAAATGAAAGATAACGTTAATGAATTGATTAAAAGTTTAAATAAAAACAAAGAATATAATTATTATCCAAAAATATTTAAGAATGAAGAATTTATAGGTGGATTTGATAAATTGTCAAAAATTTTAACAAAATAAGAACTATTTAAAGAGTTAAAATAACGAAAAAAAATGACAACAACCGTATATAATTTAAATAGCATAAAACAATTGATTGATTTAAATGGTGATAGAACTAATTTTGAATTACAATTTAAAATTGATTCAACGGATGGTTCACCATTTGACGTGTTAATCGTTACACAAGAAATGCTCGATTCTGGACAAGAATTAATATATCAAAAAGCAGATGGTTCAATAGGTGGAAATATTGTAGCCGATCAAGGTTTATATCAAAATTATCTATTACTTTTAAAATCAGATGAACCAACAGAAGTAACCGTTTACACACAAATAAAAGATTTACCTATGTCTCAACCTCAACAACAACCTCAACAACAACCTCAACAACAACCTCAACAACAACCTCAACAACAAGTTCAATCTCATCAATATCAACAATTACAATCTCAACAATATTCTCCGATAAATAAGAGAAGGAAAAATAATAAAATAAATTGGTCTAATATTATTCTAATTGTAATAGGAGTTGTTTTATTTGTAATTGTTTGCTGGATGTTTTATAAATATTTTACGAAAGATGAAAATATAAAAAAAGAAATATTAGATACAGACAAATTAACACATGATATATCACAAAGTTTAGTATCTACAATTGATGAAAAATTAAACAATTCAGCAAACAATATAACCAAAACATTAACTAAAACTGTTGATAATATAAATGAAAAAATTGATGGTAAACTAAATAATTTACATAAAGAAATGAATGAATTACCGAATAAATTTGACAATAAATTATCCGATAATTTAAACGAACTAAATGAAAATATTTCAAAATTACCTGTAAAATTATCAAATAATTTAAACGAATTAAATGATAATATTTCAAAGTTACCAAGTCAATTATCAGGTAATTTAACTGAATTAAATGATAATATTTCAAAGTTACCTAGTCAATTATCAGATAATTTTTCAAAATTACACGAACAGTTTCAAGGAGATATTGAAAAAAATAATGGACTTATAAGTGAAGCAATAGGAAATACATTAAACAAAGCTCAATTATCTAAATCAACTGACTTGGATTCTATAAAATCACAATTAAATGATATAAGTGTTAAATTAAATAATGAAGATGGTCAAATTAAAAATCCTTTAAGTAAATCATTGAATAAAGAAAATTTAAAAAACACGATTAAGAACTTAAAGATTTCTTCGCAATTATAAAATGTATTATGACAATAAAAAAAGAAATATTATATCCAATGTTTCTTGAATGTTTTCAATTTACTACTGATAGTTTTTGGGAAAACGTATTTGAAGATTTAGCATATGGTAAAACACCGTATGGAACGTATATAAATAAAAATTTTTTATGTTGCAATTATAAAAATAAAGAGTTTAGTTATAAAATAGAAAAAAAAGACCCTCTGTTATTATATAATGATGTTTATAATTTACTCGTAAAAAAATTAGGATTATTATCAGTAAGAGATAAATTAAATAAAAAAATAGATTTTAATAACATAGAAGAAGATTTAAAAAATACAAGAAAAAATTGGAATAATATCAGGAAGAAAAATATAAAAGATTTGTTAATCGAAAATTATGTAATAAACATGAAAAATAAATATAATTTGAATGTATCACAATCAAGAAAATTAATTTCAACTATTTTTATAGGTCTTATATTTAAAGTTTTTTCAGTTAAAGATATCAATTATGATGACGGAGTAATTACAAGTATTGATGGAATTACTTTTGAAGATAATAAAGTTATTTTGGAAAGAGATATATATGATATAGAAAATGATTATAGAAAATGTATTTTAATCGATAAACAATTAATTTCAGATAATTGGGAAAAATATTTGAATAATTTACAAAAATTATTATAATTTTAAAATGAAGTAATTTTAATTAAAATGAAATGATTTTAAAATTAAATTTGTATTTAGAAAATGATTTTTTGTTTCTAAACTTTAAAAGAAAGGAAGAAGAAAAGAAAATCCTTTAACTTTATAAATGAAATAATTTTAAAAGAACTTATTTAAAAATTGTTTTTTTATATGTAAAATGTCAACAATCGATAAATATATTTCTGAAAATAATAACGAAAAAGCAATCGAAGAATGTATAAATAAAAATTTATATTATTTAGCTTTTTTACTATCTAAAGCTACTAAAATTAACAAATTTGATACAGATATTTACTCTAAATTAAATGATAGTTTACCCGAACACTTACGTAAAAATATTTTATTTTCTAATAAAATTAGAGTTTTATTAACTTGTAGTTGGACTTCTTCTGATGAATTATGTAAATTATGGTCTAAAATGAGTAAAAATAAAAATTGTTGGAATGAAATACAAATCGTATCTTCCGAACCTGCCGATTATTATTGTGTTATTAACAGACCATCTGATAATAATATGATTTTAGACAAGAAAAAAACTATTCTTTTTAGAATGGAACCAAATATGGAACAAGATGTAAGACAATGGGGTCCTGAATGGTGCAATCCGAATATTAATGATTTTTTGTTTGTTGGAAATCATAATTTGCATTTAAATAATTTGGAATGGCATTTATCTAAAAATTATAACGAATTATCAAATGATATAATTGAAAAAAATGATTCTCTCTCAAATATATTAACTACTATTTTAAGTGATAAATACATCGACAAAGGACATATAAAAAGAGTTGATTTTGTTAAGTATTTAGAAAAGAAAGGTGTAAATGTCGATGTGTACGGAAGTAATAAATTTTTATGGAAAAATTATAAAGGTTCTTTACCATATCATGAGAAAGATGATTCATTATTTCCTTATAAATATAGTTTTAATTGTGAAAATCATTCAATTAAAAATTATTGTACTGAAAAATTAGTTGATGGAATATTAGCCGAAACACTCGTTTTTTATTCTGGATGTTATAATATAAAAGATTATATTGATGAAAAAGCATTTGTTTATCTTGAATTAAGTAATTTCGAACAAGATTATCAACTAATTAAAAAAGCAATTGAAGAAGATTGGTGGACGCAAAGATTACCATATATTAAAGAAGCAAAAAATAAGATATTAAATGAATTGCAATTTTTCCCACGTTTAGAAAATATAATTAAAAAAAATGATTTATAATAACTCAAATAAATTAAAAAATCATACTGATATGGAAACTTATGATTTTGAAACTTATTCTTGTTCTTCTGATAATGTTATAGAACGTTTGAGAGAATATGGCGTTGCTGTTATACCAAGTATATTATCTGAAGATGAATGTAATGATATGATTGATAATATGTGGAATTATTTAGAAGAATTAACTACTGGTTGTGAATTTGAAATTAAGAGAACCGATAATACAACTTGGAGTAATATTTATAAATTATTACCTTTACATTCTATGTTAATTCAACATTGGGGTATTGGACATTCTGAATTAACATGGAAAATTAGACAAAATCCTAAAATTATAGATGTATTTGCTAATATATATAAAGTAAAACATGAAGAATTATTAGTTAGTTTTGATGGTGCATCTATACATATGCCTCCAGAAATAACTAAGAAAGGATGGAATTACAATAAATTATGGTATCATACAGACCAAACTTTTACAATAAATAAATTTCAGTGTGTTCAAGGTTGGGTTACAGGTTTCGATGTAAATGAAGGAGATGCAACGCTTTCTTTTTTAGAAGGAAGTCATAAATATCATAAAGATTTTGCTGAAATGTTTGATAATAAAGATAAAAGTAATTGGTATAAATTTGATGAAGACGAACTCGAATTTTTTAAATTAGCAGGTTGCCCAGAAAAGAAAATTAAGTGCCCTAAAGGTTCTCTTGTTTTATTTGATTCACGTCTTGTTCATTGTGGAACAGAAGCATACAGATGGAGAAAAAAACAAAATTTTAGATGTGTTGTATATGTATGTTATCAACCGCGTTATTTATCAGATAATAAAAATATAGAAAAGAAGAAAAAAGCATTTGAAGAATCAAGAATGACAACACACTGGGCTTGTAAAATAAAACTTTTTTCTAAAACACCAAGAACATATGGACAACAAATACCAGTATTAAATAAAATTAAAAAACCAGTATTGACTAAGTTAGGAAGAAAACTAGCAGGATTTTAATTAAGTATACAATTATTTTTTAACCAATTTGGTTAAAAAATATACGGCTGTGAATTATTAAGGATATGAAGTTGGAATACCGCATTTATTTGTCGTCATCAAATAACACGTTTCTAAATCACCGCATTCTAAATCAAGACCCATATAACATGGCTTATTACAATCAATTGTTTCATATGTTTGACCACAAAAATTATGTGATTGGGAGTCATCTGGATTTGGTGGTAAGGTACTGCTTTCTGAAGATGGAACATTATTTATAGTTGTATATTGATAACTTGGACTTGGTGTTGTTGGTGAATTGTTTTGTGGTAAACTATTTGTAATTTGAATAATATTTTCATTTTTTAATCTTAATGCAATATTAGATGCATATACTCCTTTGTCTTTTTTACCATAAACATCTACTTTAAGAAAATTTGTTGCATCTTGCATTGTAGTTATAGTTTTCTTTATCATTGCAGGTTGATAAATAATACCTCTTAATTTTGCTTCTTGAAATTGATTTGATAATTCTTTTAAAGCACCCATATAGATTTGAACACTATTACTATTATATGGTATTAAATTAATAACATCATTATTAAGATCATTCCTTAATTGATTTGCTAAATTTTGATTTGGTATTTCAAAAGAAGGAATATAAGTTCTTTGTTCTATACGATTTGTATTAACGGAACCTGTATCAGAACAACGAAAACAATTGGCTAATTGCTGTTCACCTAATTTATCTTCTGTTTTGTAATCATTCTTAATTTTATTAAATATTCTATTTGCAGTATTTTCATATTTTTCAACTACATTATTAACATTATTTATTAATCTTTCAATAAATTTTTTATTGTCTCTGTTTATTATTGATTTTCCAAGTTCTCCTCCATTTGCTGCCGTCATTCTTAAAATGGTTGCCGCTTGAAGATTTTTACTTATTGATTCGTGTTGCTGTCCACTATATGGAGAATAATTACTATTTTGATAAGCATGATTAAATTGATCTGAAACAAGACGAGCAAATCGCGGAACAGCAGATAAAATATTAGATGAATTACTAATAGTTGATAAACACACTTCATGATTCAAATAATCAATATTTAATTGAGGATCTATTGTAGAAGGTAAAATTGCTGAATTATTTAGAGTAGGAATAAATGTTCCAATTTCAACTCTACTATCTGGAATAAGAATAGGTGAACCAATTGCATATGTTCTGGGTTCTACAGAATGAGCATATATTTGTAAAGTACAATCACCGACAATATTACAACCAGTAAATCCAGGTATTTTAGTTACTAAATTAGTAAAATCAGTTGGTACAGTAAATGAAATCATATTATCTTGATAACCTTCTCCACAACATGAAGGTTTTTTTATTGGGACAACAATATTATCACCTAAAATACTTTTAATCCATATATTAATTTCACATTCTGATGAATGTGGGTTATTCCAACGAAGAGGAATTAAAGTTTGTTTACCGATATTTGTAATTATTGGATTACCGAATGTTTCTCCTTCGTATGTTCTAAATGGAAGCATATCTCTTCCAATTTCTTCTTCGAAATTACGATTATCTTGTTCATTATCTATATTAGAACGTAAAAAATTGTCATAATTATTTTCATGTTGATTTTTTAAACCTTGATAATTAAATGTACTTGGTTCCATATAAATTGCTATTGATTTTTTTACGAATGGAATAGCATTGTCTCCATTTTCCACTACAAAGTTTTTCTTTGGTGAAGAAGCCATACGTAAATCAGCATATGAAAAATTTAATATATTCAGAAAGATTAAAGTAATTTTTTTCATTTATTTTATTTTATTTTATTTTTTCTTTAAATAATAAAATGAAAGAATGCGGTACATGTACTTATCATAATAAAGATGATGCAAAAATATGTGAATTATGTGGAAACAAATTGAGAAAAGAAATAAAAA
>Ga0214923_10007171_pt1 | contig 12233 bp, 17 predicted proteins | sample LL1510_MetaG_FD_177993 | JGI IMG/M metagenome (GOLD analysis project Ga0214923, IMG submission 177993) | Freshwater microbial communities from Lake Lanier, Atlanta, Georgia, United States - LL-1510 | ecosystem: Environmental > Aquatic > Freshwater > Lake | place: USA: Georgia | collected...
ATATGTCAAGAATTGATAATGCAACATTAAATTTAACATTTGGTGGAGCAGCAGATTTCAAAACAATGTATTTATCTGATGATTCTAAAATCTCTATCTATGCTACTAACTATAACGTTTTTAGATTAATGTCTGGTATGGGCGGGTTAGCATACAGTAACTAAGTCAAATGCCTGACATATTTATTAATTCTTTATATAGTAAAAAAATTGAAATAATAACATTTTGAATAATAAAGTATATAAAAATATATTAATAATATAATAACATATATAATTAATATATTACAATGGAAACTAGTACTAAAAAACGTGTTGTTAAAAAAGTTAGTAAAAAAACTACCCCTAATGATCAAGTATCTAAAAAAACTGATTTATTAGAACAATTACAAAAATTTGAAGAAAATAAACAAACAATAGAAGTTAATCCAACAAATGAACAAATAAATTTATTCAATGAAGATGATGATACAAAAAAAGTAATTAAGAAAAAAACAGATATTGGTGCAAAAAAAGTAATTCAATTAATTAAACCAAAAGTTAACCATGATGATGAAGAAACAAAAGTTAATTCAACTGATAGATATATTGATAAAAAAAAAGAAATAACTATAGTTGGAAAAACTTATAAAAAAGTCTTAAAAGTTACTACTATTACTAAATTACAAGTTGAATCCAAAACTATTAATACTATTAATCATGAAGATATTGAATATAAAGATAAAAAATATACTGTTTGTTGTTGTCCATATCTCGATACACATATATTATATATTATTGATTGTGATGATAGAGATAAAATTATCAACTATCCATTTCATTATATGAGTGATGGTGGATATTTAAGCCATTCAATGACTTATGATGGTGTTCAAAAACAATTATATCTTCACAATATTATCATGAATAAATTAACTTTTGAAGGTAAAGGTCAACAACAAACTGTTGATCATATTAACAGAATTGGTAGAGATAATAGAAAATGTAATCTTAGAATGGCTGAATCTCAATCTGCTCAAAATTTTAATCAAAAAAGAAGAGAAAGAACTACTGAATTACCAGAAGATTCAGGTTTATCAGTAGATGATATGCCAAAAAATGTCTATTATGCAAAACCAAATGGTCCACATGGTGAATATTTTTATATAGAAATAAGAGGTGTTCAAGAATTAGGTGATAGATTTTTATGGAAATCAACTAAATCTAACAAAGTATCATTAAAGATCAAATTACAAGAAACTATAGATAAAATGATGGAATTAAGAGAACAATATCCTATATTAAAAGAAATATTTGTAACAGAAGAAACAGAAGAATTAAGACATCAATTGATCAAAGAGTATAATGAAATCATTCAATTAAGTCATTATCCAGCAGATATTATATTAAATAATATATTTACATTTGAAGGTGAATTACATAATAAACAAGAAATAAAAAAAGAAGATGAAGTAATAATATTAGAAACAACCAAAAAATTAAGAGAATATGGAAGAAAAGCAGATACATTACCACCAAATTGTGGAGTAACAATAGATGAAATACCAAAATATTGTTATTATAAACCAGCAGGTGATAAAAGAGGTGATAAATTTGTAATAGAGAGACATCCAAAATTAATAGAATTAGGTAAGAGACAATGGACAACTAGTGAATCAAAATCATTAACAACAAAAGAGAAATTTGATTTAATGATAGTTAAATTAAATGAATTAAATCAATGATGACAAAATTATTTATTTATTTATATATTATTTAATAATTTATTTATGATCTATTAAGTTAATTATTTATAATCATATATAATGTTATAAGAGATCATATAAATATAAATAAAATTAAAATGTTAAATATTGATATTATATTAGTTTATTGTAAAATATGGATTAAAAAGTGATATTTTATAATGAATTTTATTGAGAATATGTTATTCAAGTTATTATTATTATACTTATGAATATTTTTATTTATAGATGAATTATTATTGATTTATTATTTTATCATTATGATATTTATAAGAAATAAATAAAGAAGTTAAAGCTAATTAAACTAATTATAATTAATTGAATGATTCAATATTATATATAAGAGAATAATCATTTAATATTTATAAAAAAGTATAGAAAGATATAAAATCATCAAAAAATAATTAAAAATAATTTTAATATATTTGATAGATATATTAGATGATTTATAACTTTTAAGTTTTCATATATATAAATATTTATTATATAATAAAATAAATATTTATATAAGATAGAATATTTATATAAGATTAAATAATTATATAGGATTAGTATCATATTGTATACTCATACTATTTGTTTTATCACCTAAAATATTTAATAAATAAATACATAAAATATTAAATACTAAAATAGTAGCAGACATAGCAACAGAAACATCTCTATATTTAATGATATTTTTTTTAGTAAAATATAATTTAGAAACAAGTGGTGTTAATAAAATAGAAATAAAAGATAAAACAAATAATAAACCAAATAAAATAGTTGTACAATGATCAATTTTTACTATTCTTTTATAATAAAATGGTAATAAAATATTAATAGAAGTAAAAAATATAGTAGTACCACTTATTATATTTGAGTACATACCATCAATTTTATCATTACTATAATCATCAAAAATATCATTATTTTGATCATTATTTTGATCATTATATGGATCATATGTTTCTAATCCACTATTATCTAATAATTTATCTAAATCACTCATTATATTTTATTTTAATATAATATTATATAATATAAAAAATATTATTAGTTTTAATGTTTTTATTCTTATAATTTTTTTTATAATAAAAATCTAATGAATATAAAACAAGTATACAAATATTTAAAATTATTTAAGTTTATTTTAATAATAATTTAAAGTTATATTTATATATATAAATATATAAAATGAGTAAAAATACTATTGATTATTTAACAGAAGACCCTGTTTTATCAGGTCAAAAATTTGTTTGTTTAAGTTTTATTTTACCTGAAAATTTAAAAAAACAAGATGGTTCATCTTATGATGTTAGAGGTATTAAAGTTAGAGGAGTTTTTGATTCTATGGAAGAAGCTCAAAAAAGATGTGAAATGATTAGAAAATTTGATCCAAATTTTCATGTTTTTGTTGGTGAAGTAGGTAAATGGTTACCTTGGAATGATAATCCAGAAAATGCAAAAGATGAAGATTATGCTAATAAAGAATTAAATAAATTAATGAAAGATTATTTAAGTGAACAAAATAAAGCAAAAGAATATCATGAATTAAGAAAACAAGATATGGTTGCTAAAGCTTTAAAAGATTTAGAAGAAAGAAAAAAGAAAAATACTGATGTAAATGAAACTTCAAATAAAAAAGTAGCAAAAAAGAAACAAAATAATTTAACTAATGAAAAATTAGATTTATTAGATAATTTAGATAAAACTAATGATGATTCATTAAATAAAACTAATGATGATTTAAATAAACAAAAAGATGAATTAAATAATGCTAAACAAATTATTCAAGATACTGATGATGAAGTTAAAAAATTAAAAGAAGAAATGTTAAGATTACAATTAGAATTAGAAGAAGAAAATAAAAAATGATTAATTAATCACTTATTTATAATTTTAGATAAATTATCAATATTATCATTTATATCTTGATTTATAGTATCATTAGTATATATATATGTTTTTTTATCATTTTTATTATTATTTATAATTATTTTTTTATAATCAGTCCAATTTTTATTTATACAATTATAATTTCTATATAAATATACAAATATTAAAATTGTTATTATATATAGTATTATTAAAAATATACTAAATTTATCCATATATATATAACTTAATATATAAATTTAATATATTTATAAATTTAATAAAATAATAATTATATTAAATATATTTTTTTGCTTCAGAACACCAAGTACCTGGTCCATATCCTACACTACCATGTTTTTGTTCATGCATTCTACCACATTCTAATGGTTTAATATCTGTTGTTGATGTTATTAATTTTTTACATCCTTCATTATTTTCTCTTCTAAAACAATCATAAGCATTATTTGTCAAACATTCAACATCATTATTTATATTTCTTCTTACTGGTGTATATATATCTCCTACACATTTCCATTCATTATTTAAATTCATATCTTCTTTTATACTCGTTTCATCTAATATCCAACTATATGTTGGTTTATCTGTTGTTATATCTGCCGATAATAATAATTTTCTATTAGTATTACTAGATGGTTCATTATATAATTGTATTTGTAAACCTTTTGCTCTATCACTACAACAATCTTTTCTATTTACTATAATAATTCTTTTAATTTCAATACTAGATCCCAAATCAATTTCATACCAATGAACTGTTCCATCACCTGTATGAGCATTACTATAATTATCATCATCAATTAACATACTAGGTGCTCTTTCATTACTATGTTGTGATATAGCAGTAATAGTAGAACCATTTTTAGATAAAGCAACATTTTTATTATTTTTATCTAATACAACTAATTCATTTAAATTAATAACCACATTAGTATTATCAATTCTCTGTATTCTTACATATCTAGCTACATTTTTCTTAATAACTTGTGTATTTGAACTTGATGAACCTGAATTAGAAGAACCAGAACTAGATGATCCACTAGAAGAACCAGAATTAGATGATCCACTAGAAGAACCAGAATTAGATGATCCACTAGAAGAACCAGAATTAGATGAATCTTTTTTCTTAGTTAAGAAATAAATACCAACACCAATTGCAATTAAGATAAAAAATATAATAAAAACAATAATTAAAGTTTTTTTAGCCATATATATAATATTATAATATATTTTAATTAGATAAATGAATTAGAAATTTTTTGATTTATTAGTTGAACAATCACATAAGGCTGCATTATTAACTTTATCTTTTGTTGTTTGAGAAGTATTTGGATGATTATAATACCAATAACATGGATTTTCACATAATCCATCAGCCATTTGTTTAGTTAATTCATTAGATGAACCTAAAATTCCACCATTATTTACTACTCCTGTTTCATATGGTGCTTTTCTATTTCCTGCTGGCTCTCCTGTCATAGCATCATATATTTTACCACTCCATACTGTATTATCATCATTATTAACTCTACTTTTAACTGGTTGCCATTTACTAATTGGTGGATTAGATACACCACTTGGTGTTGATGAACTATTAGATCCACTAGAAGAATTAGAATTATTAGATCCACTAGAAGAACCAGAACTATTAGATCCACTAGAAGAATTAGAATTATTAGATCCACTAGAAGAACCAGAACTATTAGATCCACTAGAAGAATTAGAATTATTAGATCCACTAGAAGAACCAGAACTATTAGATCCACTAGAAGAACCACTTGAAGATCCTGTAGTTGAACCAGTTGAACTTCCAGTAGTTGAACCACTAGATGAACTAGATCCACTACTTGAATCATCTTTTTTCTTAGTTAAGAAATAAATACTAACACCAACAATAATTAAGATAAGAATAACAACAATAACAATAATTAAAGTTTTTTTAGTCATATATATATTATAGAAATAAGATTATAATATTTTAATTATAAGATTATAAAATAATAAAATTATTCTAATCCATTATCACAATAAATACCAAGATTATCTATAAGAGCACCACTTCTACCATGAATACCAACTATTTTACCAGATGTACATGAAACATTATTTAATCCACCACCATTACCACCATATAATTTATCAATAATAATACCATCAATTAATGATCCTGATCTAATACCAATATTAGTAAAACCATAATCATTTACACTAGTATCATAATTATTACCACCACCACCGCCAAATTGATTTGAAGATTTATCATTATTACAATGAACTTTAATTGAATCTAATAAACTACCACTTTTACCAGAAATTCTATTAACAAACATTTTTTCATCACATTTAAAATCAAATGCACTACCACCACCACCACCAAATGGTCCTAATTTTTCTAATTTTCTTATATATGGTTTAGGAGGTTTAGTTAAAGTTATAGTTTGAGTATTAGTTTGAGTATTAGTTTGAGTATTAGTTTGAGTATTAGAAGTATTTGAATTATTTGAATTACTAGATGTATTAGGATTATTTGCATTATTAGTTGTATTTGAAGTATTTGAATTATTAGAAGTATTTAAAGTATTAGCATTAGTATTAGTAGATGTATTAGTATTAGAATTAGGAGTATTATTAGATGTATTAGAATTAGAATTAGAATTAGGAGTATTAGTAGATGTATTGGAAGTTGAATCTTTTTTATTAGTAATAAAATAAATAACGATACCGATAATGACGAGAATTACAATAAATATAGATATAAATAAAACAGAATTGGCCATATATATAATAAAGATAGAATAAAAATATTTATAATGAAAAAATAATAAAATATAAGATATAATATATAAAATGTTTATTAAAATAATTAAGAATATATTAATAATATTTATATTTATAGGTATATTAATGATAATAGTAGATTATGTAAAGAAATCAACAGAAAGTAAATGTCCACAAAATAAGATAATATATAAATATATACCAAGAAGTTTTAAAGAACAACAAGATGATCCATTAATGATATCAGAGATATTTGATGAATTATTTAAAGAACCAACACCATGGATATCATCAATAGGTGCAAAAAATCAAAGAGAATTAAAATAATTTTAATTATTTAGGCGAATAAGATTGAGCGAAGCGATATGAGCCTCATATATTATTTTCATTTATTAATATATTATCAAACATATTTTTATTTAATTATTTTCATTTATTGATATATTATCAAACATATTTTAATTATTTTCATTTATAGAAATATTATCAAACATATTTTAATTTAATTATTTTCATATAATAGGCTCATATCGCTTCGCTCAATCTTATTCGCCTAAATAATTAAAATTATTTCATTAAACGGACTTTAATTTGAGGTTTTTTTCTAGCACCAAAACTAGATAAATCAAAGAAATTAGATTTTTTATCATAATTGGGATCAAAATGTTCTTCATGAAATTTAAGAAATTTAGGTAAACCGATTTTAAAATCAGGAACTTTTTTAGCTCTAAACCAGAAAACTTTTTTAGTAATATCAATATTTTTAATTCTATTATTAATAACCATACAACCATAATTAGCAGTAACTTGTAAAAAGACTTGTTCAAAAGTATCAAATTTAGGAAAAACACCAGCCCAATGTTCCCATAATTTTCTTCTTGAAGCAGCATTATCATCACCTAATAAAAAAACAAAATTAAATTGAGTTCTTAATTCAGGTTGAATACCTAAACAATATTGCATAGTGAGAATATAAGTTAATTGATAATGACGACCTTGATTCATAACTTCTAATACTTTAGGATCTTTAATCCATAAATGTTTAGCAGCCATACAATCATCCATAACTAAGAAAGCTCTAGGATCTAATAATTCTTTATTATCTTGTTTTCTTTTTTTATTTTTATCTAAAATAGCTTCTTGTCTTCTTAAAACTTTAGGAATAATATTTTCTTTATATTCATGATAAATATAAGAAGATGGAATAAAATCATCATAAAATTTAGTCATTTTATCAGTAGGAGCAATAATAGTTCCACAAGGAATATCTTTTAAACAATATAAAACATTTCTAACAATCCAAGATTTACCAGAACCAGAAGGTGCAATCATAACAATTCTAGGATTGAGAAAGTCACCATTTTCATCTTTTCTTAATGTATCTAATTTAAATTCTTCTAAAACTAAAGCATTAGGATCAATATCTTCCATTTTAAAATTTATAATATTATATAACTATATATAATATTATATTAAATAAATAATAATTTAATATCATTATTGATCAAAATTTCCATTTAATATCATTGTATTATTTATTATACATTTACAATCAGTAATATATTTTGTAATAATAGTATCATAAACTAAAAACACAACTAAACATACTACTAAACTATTAATAAAATATATAAAATAAGGATTTGTATAAAATTTATTAAGTTTTTCATTATCATCATTAATCATTCTAGATTTAATAAGTTTAGATACAATAGAAATAAAAAAAGTTAAAAAAAAAATAAATATAGCTAAAAAAATTTTACATTTATTCATATTAAAATGATATATATAAATATATAATAAAAAAAAAATAATTATTATACTAGTAATATATATAAATATATCATAATAATTTATTTAGTTATACTATCAGTTTGATCAATAACTTTAATAATATTACTAGTAGTACAAAATTTAGGATCAATAATAAAGAAATAAAAAAATGAAATGAAAAAAGAAATAAAAAAACTGTGAGATATTATAATAAAATATTTATTATAATAAAATTTAGAATTATTAATATTTTTATTTTCAAAAATACTTGTTATATAATGTTTATATAATAGATAATAACAACTTGATATCAATATAGATATAATAAAAGTAAAAATAAATAAGATTATAGAAGAATTCATTATTTATAATATTATATAATTATAAATAATAAAATAATTAAATTAATGGAATTTTTTTATTAGTTTTAATAATCATTTTATTACCACCTACTATATTTTGTCCTTTTTTATCATTACTTATACTTGTTAATAATACAGATTGTTTAGTTTTTTCATCTTCACTATCACTATTACTGAAATTATTATTAGTTGTTGAATAATAATTATTTTTCTTTTGAATACTAAAATTATTATTACCATATATTTCTCCTATATTATTTTTTGCTATTTTACTATAATATTCTGATTCAGTATAATCTTGTTTATTTTGTTTATTATCTAATTTTAAATTATTATTAAAATCAGTTTTAATATCTTGTTTTAATTCAGTTTTAACATCTTGTTTAATAATATTAGATTTAGGAGAAGTATTTTTAATTAATTCAAAATTCATATTAGAACCCATAACTTTAGAACTAACATTTAACATATTTTGAACATTTTTTTTATTAGATTCAGTAATAACATTTTCATAATCATCATCATTATTATCTAAATTAAAACTATTACCAAGATATTCTTTTAAAATAAGATTTAATGGTAACATTTTACGAATAGCATCTTTAATAGAATCTTTAATTAATTCATTAGATTTACATTGATTTCTTTTTAATTCATAATTAGAGTACTTGTGAAAAAATAGAAAAGGATTATTAAAAACATTTCTGGCAACTTCAATATAACAATTATGAATAAAAAATTCAGTAGTTATAGTATGATTTATTTTAATTTTATCTTTTTTAGAAGGATCAGTATTAGTTAAAATCATAATATTAGCTTTAATAACAGCTTTAATTAAATCATCAATTAATTCACCTTGATTAGACATTTTTTTTATTCTAATAGTTTCATTATTAATAAGATGTTGATTCCATTTAGGAATTTTTCTTAATAATTGTTGAAAAGTTTTTAATTCTTCAGATTCTTTACATACTTCAATAGAATCTTGATATATTGAATATATACCTTCATAAATATATGGATATAAAATATTAACTAATTGTGTAGTATATTCAGTTTTTGTTTCAACTAAAAACATATAATAACTCATTCTAATAAAATTTATTTATATATTATAATTAAATAATATATAAATATAAAAATAAATTTATAATTAAATTATTTTGTAAATCCTCTATTTGATAAAATATCTACACTTTTATTAGTTAAACAAATACATCCTTTATTTCCATCTCCATTTGAACAAAATAAATTTGATGTATATATTGATTTTCCTATATCATCATCTTTTATTCTTTTATCAATAATTTTATTATTAGACCAATATGGTGGACAACATTTTGTTGAACAAATACCTAAATTTAATGCATCAGAAATATTATTATCATCATTAATATTAGCGAATTGTTCAGTAAAGTTATTAATATTAAATGATTCATTATTATATTCATTAAATGAAAATATGATAATACTAATAATAATAATGATTAAAAATAAATTAATAAAAAAGAATATATTACATGTTTTATTATTAATTATTTTTTCTAATGTAAACATATTTATACTATATATATTATATATATTATATTTTATTATTACAATTAAAATATTTTATTATTTATGTTTTTTTTGTACAAGAGATTTATCTTTAGATAAATTTGTATATTTAGTATCATTTTTTGTTATTGAATTATATAATAAATGTAATATAAATAATCCTAATGTTACAAATATACAACATTTCCACATATTATTTTCATAATTCACTTTCTCTAAATAAAAATTCATTATTATATATTATTATATATTATTATTAATATTTTATTTTTTTCTATATTTATTTTTTATCTAATTCTACAGATCTTAATCTTAAATATAAACTTTTTATTATCCATTGATCAATTATTTTATCATAAATTCTATTAATAAATTTAATAACTATTTGATTATTTAAATATTTTTTAATAATTTGATTAAATTTATTAATATATTTTTTATCTTTTGCTATCTTATTAAAAAATGTTTTATTTGTAAATTTTGTTCCATATTTCATTATTGCTTCATTCTGTATTTTAAATTGTTCATATGTTAAATCTTTCTCTAATTGTCTTGTATTTTTTGGTATTATTATCTTTTTATTTACTGGTACTTTTGATTTTATTATATATAATCCTTCTGCTGTCACTACTATCGATCCCTGTATAAATCCATTATTATAATTCTCTATATAATGAAATATATCACTTATTGATGGAAATTCATATAATATTCCATCTGTTTCTGCTCTACCACCTGGTCTTGGTGTAGGTGGATGTGTATGAAAAATATATTCATAATCAGGTAAATCAGGTAAATCTTTTGGTAATAATATAGTTACATCATCAGTATCTTCTCTTGTTGTCTTACCACTTACTACTATTCTCTCTAATTTCGTTGAATCAAAATCTAATAATCCTGCATGTTCTGAATATCTAACATTATGATGTGAATCTAAATATTTCTTTGTCATACCACCATCATATAATAAAGCATCTAATATTAATAATTGATTCCTAGTAATCTTATAATATTTTATACTATTTTTAATATATATTTTAGATTTGAATTTGATTTTATTATCTTTCATCTCTATATCATTTCTCATTATATTAGTTATTTAGATTAATTTTATTATCAAAATTATTATAAATTATCTAATAAAGCAAATAAGCGTTTATATATAAATTATATTATTGTTGAGTGAATTGATAACTTGATGATATTTTTCTTACAGCAATACAACGTTGAGTAGAAACATAATCTAAGAAATTATTAGGATCACATAAAGCTAATTCTAATTCATAATTACCACTAGATAAATCTTTATTATCATTATCAATAGATTCATCATTAAATTCATTATAATTATTAGATAAATAAAAGAAACCGACACCATCTAATTTTTCACCATATTCATTATTATTATTACAAAATAAACTTTCTATTTTTTTAATATCCCAATCACTTTTCTTATCATATTTACTAATAATAAAAACTCTATCTATATCTTTTTTAACTATAAATTTATGAATAAAACCTTGTTCTTTTGGATAAAAAGTACATCTTGATATATAATCTGCACTAAATTGTTTATTAGTTGTAAAATAACCCGCTAAAGAATCATCATCTAATTTAATATTAGAAGGATTAAAAGTTTCTTTATTTTTAGAACCATGATATAAAATAGTACCTTTTTTAATTCTATATAATGTAATTCTAGATGAATCTGTAAATAATGATTTAGATATAACATTTTTATTATTAGTTAAATTTGTATCATTATTATCTTGTTGATCATTTATATCTTGATCATCATCTTGTCCACCAAAAATATTATTATATGAACAATCATTATAACCACCAGTTAAATTAGAAAAAATATTAATATGATTTATATATTTTTTATCATTAAGTATATAATTTAAATAATTTAAATGGAACATATATATTATATATAATATAAAGATTTTAAAGATTATTTATAATATTAATATTATATCATAAATAAAAAATTAGAATGGATAATACATTAGATAATTTGAGAAATAAATTAAAAAAAAATAATAATAATCAAACAAATATATCAAATGTTATAAATACTTTTGATAATAATAATCAAACAAATATATCAAATGTTATAAATACTTTTGATAATAATA
>Ga0214923_10007173_pt1 | contig 12231 bp, 7 predicted proteins | sample LL1510_MetaG_FD_177993 | JGI IMG/M metagenome (GOLD analysis project Ga0214923, IMG submission 177993) | Freshwater microbial communities from Lake Lanier, Atlanta, Georgia, United States - LL-1510 | ecosystem: Environmental > Aquatic > Freshwater > Lake | place: USA: Georgia | collected 2015-10-15
TGACGGTGCTGGGTGGATGCCTCCTGACGGTGCTGGGTGGATGTCTCCTGACGGTGCTGGGTGGATGTCTCCTGACGGTGCTGGGTGGATGCCTCCTGACGCCGAGGTGCCTTGAGGTAAACTGATCGGACAACTGCGCTGCAGTTTGCGGAGCGCTTCATGGGTATGACCACCTGCCACCACCAATCGGAGTCCATCGACCGTATAGAATTGCTGGTGGAAGGCGTGCAAGTCTTGGACCGTCACCGATAGCAGGTCCTCCTCGCGTGTACTGTACCCATAAGGATGCTGCTCCCCGAACAGCAAGCCCATCAGTCGGTTGCGCGATAAAACACTGACTTTATTGCGCGATACCGACATCTCCTGCAAACGGTTTTGAATGGTGGTCATAAGCTCATGCTCGGGAAAGGTGGGCTGGAAGATAAGTTCCCAAACCAGGGGCAGAACTGCTTCGAGGTGCTTGCCCAGGCTATATACACCCACCATACTGCGGTGCACACCCCCTTCATGGTGAAGGTAGGCCCCGTAGTAGTCGAGCTTCTCGGCAATCTGTTTGCTGTTGTGACCTACACTACCTTCCTGCAACATGCGGTTGGTGAGAGAAGCCAACAAGGGCTTGGATTCGTGCCAAGAACCAGCTGGAAACTGCCATTCAATTCGCACGAGATCATGACCACCACCCTCAATAAGATCCACCGGAATGTGTCCTCCCGCCCACTCAATGAGATGATGTTCCACCCCTGGCCACACCATTTCAGGCAAAGGCATATTGCGTGGAGGCCGACTCCGGTCAATAATCTTGCTTGGTTGATTGATATCTTCTGTCATTGGTTCAATACACTTTTAAGATTTAGTTTGTCGGCGATATACCAACAAGCTACTTCTGTCCTCGCGAAAAATTTGTTGGGCAGCAGCCTTGATGGCATCAGGGCCCACCGCCGAATAGCGCTCAACGTGCCGATTGATGCCCTCAATATCGCCTAGCAATGCATTATAACACAGATTCAACGCTACATTGAGTCCTTGTACATGCCCAAAATGATATTCCGCCTCAATCTGATTGATTTGCCTTTGCCATTCTGTCCGTTCCAGTACATGTGCTTTCAGCTCGTTTAATTCGGCCCAAAGTGCGTCCGTAGCCTCCCCGATGCCCACACCTTCAGCGGGGTGACCACTCACCACCAATAGGCCCGGATCACGCTCGCCGCTGACATACGCGTTGATTTGTCCGAATACCTGTTTTTCGCGCACCAATCGCCGGTAGAGTCGCGCTGAACGGCCCCTACCGAGCACATCCGACAGCAGATCGGCGGCCACATAACCTGATTCATCGCGCCCACTCATGGGAAAAGCTAAGTAAATGGCATCTGCGGGTAGCACAGGGTCGCAAACTTCTTCATATCGCGCTGCATCGGGCATGGGCTCACGGGGCAAGTCGCGAGGAGGGCGGTCCCCCTGAGGTATGTCGCCAAACCAACGCGCTACCGATTCAAAAACCTGTTCTGGTTCATAGGGGCCGCTTACAGCGAGGTAGGCGTAGTTGGGGCGGTAGTGGCGGTAGAAAAAGGACTCCACTTCGCTTAGGGTGGCCTCCTCGATGTGGGCGATTTCCTTTCCTATGGTGGCCCAACGGTAGGGATGGTTGCGGTAGGCCAATGCCCTGAGGCGCAGCCAGGCATCACCAAATGGTTGGTTGAGATAGCGCTGGTGATACTCCTCCACCACCACTTGTCGCTGCACCTCCAAACTCCGCTCGCTGAAGTCGAGCTGCAACATTCTGTCGCTTTCGAGCCACAGCGCCGTTTCCAATTGTGCAGCGGGGAAGCTGATGTAGTAGTTGGTGAGGTCGCTGGAGGTGAACGCATTATTCTCCGCACCCATATTTTGAGCCACACGGTCGTAGTCGGGTATGTTCGCCGACCCACCAAACATGAGGTGCTCAAATAGATGGGCAAAACCCGTTCGTTCGGGCTGTTCATCGCGAGAACCTACATCATAGAGCAGGTTCACCACACCCATTCCGCTGCGCAGGTCCTGGTGGGCAATCACGGTGAGTCCGTTGTCCAGTTGTTTCGATTGATACTCGATCATGGGAATGGAATTGTTTGCATTTGAATTCTGCCTTTCATTTATTGTCAATAATTTATCCTCCCCATTCTCGCTAAAATTTCGTCATGCTCGGGTGGGCCAAAAAAAAGCTTATGCTCAGGGAAACTTCGGGAACTGTCCGAAATCGGGCTTTCTCTTCTCGAGGAAGGCATTTTTTCCTTCCTTGGCTTCCTCACTAAGGTAATAGAGCAAGGTCGCATTGCCTGCAAGCTCTTGAATTCCCGCTTGACCATCGAGCTCTGCATTGAATCCAGCCTTGAGCATGCGCAAAGCGATCGGACTCTTTTCCAAAATTTTACGGCACCAACCCACCGTTACCTCCTCCAACTCGGCGAGCGGCACCACTTTGTTCACCAAACCCATATCGAGGGCCTCTTGCGCGTCGTATTGTTCGCACAGAAACCAGATTTCCCTGGCTTTCTTTTGACCCACAATCCGAGCCAAATACGAAGCGCCAAAACCGCCATCAAAACTGCCCACTTTCGGCCCGGTTTGTCCGAACCGCGCATTGTCGGCCGCAATGCTGAGGTCGCACACCACATGCAGGACGTGTCCGCCCCCAATCGCCCAACCCGCTACCATGGCAATCACGGGCTTCGGAATGCGCCGAATCTGCATTTGAAGGTCGAGTACGTTGAGCCGGGGCACCTGATCATCGCCCACGTATCCCCCATGTCCCCGAACGCTCTGATCACCCCCACTACAAAATGCTGCACCGCCCTCCCCGGTCAGGATCACCACACCAACCCTAGGGTCCTGTCGCGCCAACTCCATCGCCTCGCTCAGCTCTTGAACGGTTAGGGGCGTGAAAGCATTGTGTTTTTGGGGTCGGTTGATGCTGATTCGGGCAATGCCCTCGGCATACTGAAATAGGATTTCACGGTATTCGCGGATGCTTTCCCACTGTAGTGCTGTACGGATCATGACGGATTTAGAATGGCTTTTTGATACGATTGATAAACAATTTGATTGGATTTTGGTTCGGTTACGACTTCTACAACCGCGGGGCCGCAGCCTGCGCTCCTCGACTGCAGTTGCTCGAGCACTTTTGTCAGTTCGAATGTGGTGGTTGCCCGAAATGTGTCGCATCCCCAGGCGCCCGCCAATGCCTGTACATCGATCCTCCGGGGAGTCGCAAAGAGGTCTTCACATTCGGGTTGCCGCGAAGGCCCATCAATGAGCCTGAAAATATCACCCCCCTGATTGTTGATTACGATTATTCGGAGGTTGTCTGGGCGTTCCTGACAACCAAATGCATTGAGGTCATACACAAACGACAAATCCCCTGTAATGAGCCACACTGCGCGCGCGGGCACACCCAAAGCAAATCCGAGCGCGGTACTGTTCACCCCATCTATCCCACTGGTGCCCCGATTGGCGTGTAGCCACCAGCTTCGAACACCTCCACCGAGCATTTGCCAGTAGCGGATGGGCATGCTGTTGCCTATGTGGACAGCATCATGTGCGCCAATGTGTCGTCCCACCTCTTTGATCGCCGCTAGATCGCCGAAGGGAAGGTACTTGAGCAGCGGCACGAGCACATGGTCTATTTTTTGCTCGAGTGACCGCCATTGCTCTTGGTAGGTCTCGTTTGAGGCCAATGAACCGCTGCTTTCAGTAGAGGTGTTTTGCCTGTTTTTTTGAGTGTTGATGGCTTCTTCGCCATTTCTTGCGCCCAATTTGATGGCATCGCTCACCGCCTTCAGGCCTGTGTATGGGCTCATCCGAATCACTTCTGGTGGATTGTGGTAGGGGTCGGCTGCCCAGCCTACAGGATCGAGACGGAAATGACGCGGACGTGATGGGGCATTGGGATTGGGTTGGCTGACTTCCGACTGGCGACGCAGCCAACTCCTGGTACGCTTCCCCACGATTTGTAGTCCCCAACTGATCATAACATCTGGGCACAGCCCACGCACCGATGTACTGTCATTTGCGAGCAAGTCATCATGCCGGTATACCAATCCCGTTAACCCGTTGGGGTTGTGCATCCCTTCTTCTGAAGGTTGAAACCCGCTCAGGAGATTTCCCACGGGCTCCATCAAAACCACAACCCGCGGGTCATGAAGCCATTGGCCCACCAAATCATCAAACTGCTCATCCGGTGCTGATTGTCCGGGCACCAACAAAATCCTGCTGGCATGCCGAAGTGTCTCCCTAAGATTCGTGAGGGCCGCTTCATCGATTGATGCATCATTCAGTTGGGTCGGCTGGTCGTTTAAAAGCCCGACAGAAAAAGGTGGAAGCGCGTAGAGGGGCTCATGCAGGGGCACATTGAGATGCGCGGGGCCTTGTTGGCGGTGCATGGCGGACCAGGCCTCCTGCATCAACTTTCGGCTGCGCTTAAGCTCGGTCTTTGTGCATCCGTGCTCGGGCAAGGTGCCTGAATATACTGTATGCGCCTCAAATACATTTGACTGGCGGATGGTTTGTCCATCGAGCTGGTCGATGCTCTTCGCTGGACGGTCGGCTGAAAGCACCAGCAGGGGCAAGCGAAGGTAGAAGGCTTCGGCCACAGCGGGCCCCATATTGAGCAAGGCAGTGCCGGAAGTGCATACCAAAGCCACAGCGGTTGCACCGCTGCCTGTTGCACCGCTGCCTGTTGCACCGCTGCCTGTTGCACCGCTGCCTGTTGCACCGCTGCCTGTTGCACCGCTGCCTGTTGCACCGCTGCCCGATAAGGCTAGTCCAAGCGCCACATAAGCCGCCGACCGCTCGTCAATGACTGTGTACAACTGAAATCCGCCATGCCGCGCAAAAGCCAGGGTGAGGGGAGCTGAGCGGGAGCCGGGACAAACCACAAGGCGTCGCAGACCCATTTGATAGAGCCCCTCCACCAATTCGATGATGTGCTGCTTGTCGGAATACAATATTCTGCCCATTACTATAGTATGCGTGTCAGCCTCGTTCTGACTTTCTATTCAACCTCATCAACAGACGACACATCCATTGGGTTTTGACAAATAAAATGCCGCAGCAAGGTCTTCGACTTAAGTACCGTCTCTTCCCACTCAAGGTACGGTTGTGAACCGCCCAGTATGCCGCACCCCATGTGCAGATACGCCTGAGCGTTGCGAAGTTGGAGGGTGCGAAGGTTCACAAACAACCGGGCTTCATCGGGCGACTCAATTGGGCCGATGAATCCACCATAAAGTTGACGTGACCCCTGTTCGATCTCATCAATGACCTGTAGGGCTTCTAATTTTGGCCATCCACCAACCGCGGGTGTGGGGTGTAACTGAGCCACCAGTTCCTCCAATGGCCGATCACTTTCTCCCTCAAGCAGCGTACACAAATGCTGCACAGGTCCGGCTTGCAAGCTGTTGCGCGCGCTGCGGCGGAAGTTACGCACCTGGGATTTCCAACTTTGCGCGATGTAGTCATCGACCACTTGCTGTTCGCGGATTTCTTTGTCACCCCAATCGTCTGTTTGGCCTTGGATGGCCAAAGTACCCGCCAGTGCCATGCTGCGCAAGTGACGCATTGGCTGTGCTCCTGTTGATGCGATGTTGCGATCGCCGACCGGTTCCATCTCAAGCAATAGCTCGGGCGTGGCACCCATCCATAATCCCCACTCTGGATGCAAAACGAGGTTCACAAATGCCTGTGGATAATCGATGCAGAGACGACCCACAAAATCGACCGGATGAAGTCCACTAGGCCAGGCGTGCGCCTCACTGCGTGCCAAAACAACCTTTTCGATGCGCCCTATTTCTATAGCTTTGAGCGCTGCACCTACCTGCATTTCATATTGAGTTCGGTCAACCTGGTTTAACGCAGCAGCATGAGGCGCCACTCTGTCTGGAACAGACCGACGACCATGTACCCCAGGATTATTTTGTATGACCGCTGCGTTATGGTCCTTCTCGTATACGGATTTCAATCGCGTGGAAACAGGGTTCGAATCAGCTTCCGCCGTCAAATCAACTGACTGTAAGGCCGATCGCAACGGGTCAGGCAAGTCCCTCCATCTATCGCCCAAAGATTGTACCCCTTCAAAACTGAAATCACGCGCAATCCAATGCGCATGAGAAGTGGGATAGGAAAACGGGGCCAGCACAAACCCAGGACCCCTCTGATTGCTCCAAACTGCAGGCCATGGATCTTTCGGAATCGTCCAATACACACGTTGTGCGCCAGGCAAACGATACCCCACCAGGGTCCAACCCGCACTTAAAGCAGCATCGAAGAGGTGGTGCACGGAGTACCCCTCCGCTTGACAACCCATCCGATCAATCAGGTTTGGGGATGATCGCTGCCGTAAACCGACAAATGCAGTTCATTTGTCCCTGTTCGTTGAATAATCTGATGTCCCATACATGGGTTTGCTTTCCACGGTGCACCAATTGAGCCTTACACAACACATCGCCTTGTTGCACCGAGCGCACATGATTGGCATTAATTTCCAGACCCACGGCCACATAGCCCTCCGGTGCCAAAATGTTGGATCCTATGCTGCCCAAGGTTTCAGCAAGGGCTACTGAAGCACCCCCATGGAGAATTCCGAACGGTTGCTTGGTGCGCTCATCCACCGGCATACTTCCCTCCACATACCCTTCCTCTATTTTGATGAGTCGCATACCCAGTCTGCTGCTGAGACCCTGACGATCCTCCTGGTTGTAGCGCTGCATCCATTCCGCAATCCGTTCTGCTGTATGTTCCATGGCTACTTTTGTGGGTGGGTGAAAAAAGCATCAACCCACATTTTACTTCGTGGGTGATGGCGGATTCGAACCGTCGACCCCTACCCTGTCAAGGTAGTGCTCTGAACCAACTGAGCTAAACACCCCAAAATGCAAAAATACGGAAAAAGCGTGATTGTTGGGTGAAGAATTGACCGCTGCAAATTCTTCCGCGGGCTACATTATTGCGGGGTGTAGGATGCATTCACATCGCCTGTGGCGACCGATTGCAGGTTCACGGTAGAGGTTTGTCCGGCCACCACCGTCACAGTTTGGGGAGTGGAAAAAACCCAAGCTCCCCGCGCGAAACTGCTTTGGAGGAATGAGGCAAAGCGCTGGATCTGCAACGCATCTGTGCCATTTGTTTGTCCACTGTTGTTCACATCACTGGCCAACAAGGGCAAACCCGATAAGGCTGCCAATTGGGTGGTATGTCTGGATACCAGCAGCGCATCGCTCGCATTGATGCTTGAGGGCACGGGCATGCCTGATGCCGTGGCTGCTTCTACCGTATAGGTGCCGGGCGGCAGATTAAAGGAAAATTGTCCCTGTGTGTTGGTGAGGGCACTGTCAACCAGGGTATTTCCTTGCATGACACGCACCCGAACCCCGCGTACGGGCGACTGAGCGGTGTTCATGTAACGAACGGCACCAGTCAAAATCGCATTTGGTGCGGTGAGGCCACTCACGCCGCTCACAATCAGGCTAAAGGCTTGGGCAGGGGCAATATTGCCTTTGTGGGTTACCCGAACCGTATACATTCCCGCTTGTGGCAGACCATCCAGAAGTACCTGCTCCACATTGTCACGGGTGTTATCACCACGGCTTGCAGGCGATTGGGGCGATTGAAAATTCAGTACCCACGGAAGAAATGTGGTATTGTCGGACGAACGTATGATTCTCACATCTAAATCGCGCACCAGACGAGGTGATGTTTGGTTCAATACTGCTGCATTAGGCGTTCCAGCGGGGTCGGTCCAACACAAGGTGGCCTTTAGAGGTTGCGTGCCGTCGCTGTAAAACGAGAACGTATAGGTACCCCCGTTGGATAGCGATTGCTGTAGGATGAGGTGGGAGGTTTGAGCAGCAGAAATCACCTCAGCAGCCTTTGCCGTGTTCATGAGCCCCCAGCCGAAGGTATAATCGGGACCCGCGCTGCTGCCGGCCTCATCAGCCGTATGGATAATCAGGCCTTTCAGCGTAGCCGAACGCATGACTTGGTTTGCATTGATGGCTTTGTAGTGCTGCTGCAACAAAATGGCCGAACCGGCTGCCATAGGCGATGCCATGCTGGTTCCGTTGTAGGTATCATAGCTGGTGTTGGAGGCGGCGGTCGCCGAATACACCCCCACTCCTTTGGTCACCACATCGGGTTTAATTCGTCCGTCGTCGGTGGGTCCCCAGCTGTGAAAGCTGCTGCCCACCACCAAAGTGGGTGTGGTGTATCCGGCCGAAAGTCCTTCCACGGCCCCGACACTCAATATATTCTTCGATACTGAGGCATGCGATAAGCAGTCAAAACCTGTATTTCCACCCCCTTTCTGGCGTGTTGTCGTACTGCTGGTCCAACTGCCGGTCCACTCATAATGCGTGGTACCGGGCGCAGGCCCGTATCCCCGTGAATTACCTGCCGATTTAACAATTAAATAATTGGGGGCATTGAAGGCCACCTGATCCCAGTCGGCCGACTCCTCGGAATATCTTCCAAAATTGAAGTCAATGGTGTCGCTCGGCGCGCCAAACCAATACCAAGCATCGCTCCCGAAATCACCATAATCCCCCCATGCCCAACCCGTGATGAGACCGTAAGAATGGTTCGATACCAGAAGGCCTGCAGCACCTTCGGAGGCCATTTCTGTCGCATCATCGTTCCAGTCGAAGCTGCGTAGGCTGGCAGCATGGGCCATTCCCTTGGCTGTCGCTTGCCCCGTTCCTGAGCCAATCATCGTGCCCCCCACATGGGTGGCGTGGTTGCTGTTGGTTGTAGTGCCATCCACCACACTGGCGCGGCCACCAAAAGCCTGGTGCCCCGTACGAACTGCCTTGCTGTCCCATATTCCCACGGTCATGCCCTGCCCATTTAACTGCAAACCACTACTTCCGCCCGTCCACAGCCGGCTAGTACCTATGGTCTGGGCGCCGTTCAAGTTGTGGGTGATGCGGTAGAGCGGTGCCCATGCACCATTGAACTGCTTGAATTCGGCATAGGTCGTTCCGGTCTGAACCTCCCTTTTTAAACGTAAACCTGACGGAACGCTGGTTTGGGCCCATACGGTGTTCAACAACATGATCAGTGACATCAGAATAGTGTATTTCATGGTGTTTTTATGAGGTAGGTTGAACAATAATATATTCAGAATCGCATCATTTTATCCTATGGCACAGATGGGGGTATATAACTTCGGTTGACATCCCCCGCGGCCTGTGCGGTGATGTTCCGCAGCAATGAGTTGCCCGCTACTAAATTCAGGGGGGTCGGTAAGGCCCATACCCAATCTCCTACACTGAAATTGGCATTGACACCCGAAAAACGGCGTGAAATCTGTAACGCATCGGTGGCGTTGATCACTCCAGATGCATTAACATCAGCTGCACTCAACGATAGGCCCGTTAGGCTGTCGATCGCAGCAAAGTGTCGCGAAACCTGCAGCGCATCGGTGGCATTGACGCCGCCCCAGGCCGCGGATGAACTGGCCGTGAAGGTGGTTAGGCCAGGGGGGATTCCCGGCAGGGTATAGGCACCGCTGCTGCTTACTGTAGCCTGGACCACCATTTCCCCGTCCTGCCAGGCGGTAATGACCGTACCTGCCATTGGTGTCTGTGCGGTATTGTTGTAGTTGACCTGCCCAGAAACTGTTGCCGAACCGACACAACTACAGGCTAATCGCGCGGGAATGGTCGCCGAAGAGCTTGGTGCCATATAAGTCGCCTTCACCCAGCATTTTTGTCCGGGCTGCAGCGCTGTAGCATTGCGAATTCTGATGTTGTACCACCCATCCGCTACGGGCACATGATTCACCACCACTGTTCCACTACCGGTGAGCGAATCAACCAATTGACATTGTCCGTCGAGGAGCATCAGCTTCATGGCATATTGGGGAGACCCAGCAAACAATTCAAGCGTCATTGTGTCGCCAGCTTTCGCAAAAATTCGGCCTACCGATCTGCAAAACAAACTGTTGTCGGGCGTGCGACCTCCTTGTTGCAGACTCTGAACGTGGCTATCGCCTAAATCATTATCCATTTCCCATTCTTGGGTAACCCGTCGCGCATTGCGGACATAATTTGTGGTTATTCCTGCCGGTGCCCAAACGCCGTAGCCTTTGCGCCCCGCGGGGGCGGTGCCATTGCACGGAGGAATGGCGATGTCCACCTTCCCTCCCCCATACACCGTTCGGGTGGTGGTGACGGCACCCGAATAGTCCGACAAAACCGTACCATCAGGCCAATTGGTTTGCACTGCGGTGAGGTTTTGCCATGTACTCCACTGGTCGTTGACCGCAATCAATGCTTTTCCACTCCGCTCAATCACCAAAGCATCAGCGGCCTGCCAACGTACGTTGTAAGCCCCTTCTTTAAAACGCAGGTTTTGATGACACCAAATGAGATTGGCAATATCGCTGCGCACGGGCAGGGTAGAAGCCACCTTGGGGTTGTGGTTGTAGCGATTGCCATTATATCCTATGTCGAACAAGTCCTCGAAAAACACCTGTGGACTTCCATCAACAGCCATGATAATGGCATACACCACCGACAGGCGTCCGTCATTGGGCTCGATATGGGTACCCAGTTGCTGGCCAGTATTCCAACCTGTATAATTGCCCGAAGAATTAAGCTGTGGACGAAAGGTGTCGTGGTTGTTGACAAAGGGCACGGTTCGCTGGCGGTTGCTTTGTTGGTAGCCCGGCACCGAACCCAAGTTAAAGCTGCCCCCCCCCTGCACAATACCAGTCAACGCATTTCTCAAAGAAAAATCAAAAGTGCCTGAACGGTTTTGAACGGCATTCGCCCATGCATCGAGTTCGGATGCCCCGCCTACCCATTCACCCACGGCATACATGCTGTTGGTGCCGCTGGCCCAACCGGCATTGTTTTGTAAGTTCCATAAAAAATCCTCCGTAACGGCAGTAGGAAAATGCTTCACCGCATCGAGCCGTACCCCATCCCACCCCATCTGCTTTTTATACCAGATGATCCATTGACGCATTTCATTGCGCATGTAGGAGGTTGTTTGCGTTGGGTTGAAGGTGGCATTGCTGCTTTGGCCGAATCCGTTCGTTTCAAAACTGATATCGGGGCCCCAATACGGTGAGTTGATTTCATTGGTACAACACGCATTGCCTGGATTGGGATAGAAATTCTGCCAGTTTTTGGAAAAGCGCCCGTTTCGGTTCAGGTAATTCGCCGCGCTTTCATCGGTGGCGGGACGGGTGAAGCTCACGTAGCGAAAATTCTTGTAGCGGTTGGTTGCTCCATCGTCGAGCGCCGCAGGATCTTGTCCGCCCGCCCCCGTATTGCTGCCTGCGTTCACAACATGGTTGAGCACGATGTCCTGGATCACATCCAAACCGTTGGCCTTCATCATCGCCACCATACGCAGCAACTCATCCTTATCACCCACCCTCGTTTTCAGCGAGCCCTTCTGGTATTTATCGCCCAGGTCATAGTGGTCGAAAGGTGAGTAGCCCACAGAATTTGTGCCTGAATTTTTAACATTTACCGGCACCCAAACCGCATCGATACCCAATTCCTTTAAACGGGGTGACAAATCCGCGAGGTAGGATGACCATGCGTTAGGGTAAGAACTATTCCAGTAGTCCCACCAAAACCCCTGCAACACTACCTGCCTACTTGGGGGATTATTGAGCGACTGGGCATAATTAATCTGCGGTGAATGAATAAATATCAAGGCAAAAAAGAACATGGCGATCGTTTTCACCCGCGCAGCGCTCGTTGAATTGACAAACATGGACGATTTGGTTAACATCATTGAAATTCCGTGAAATTATTTTGATTGTTTTGAATGAACTGATGGGTCTTGTCGGTGATCAACAGTCGTTTCCGGGACCATTTTTGGTGGCTATCAAACAGCAAAACCCCTGTTCCTAGGTCGGGACGCATAGATTCCAACAGAACTGAATGTCCGGTATAGGCACGGGACTGCAGGCGCGCATTGGTTGGGGGTTGGTAACTTCCATTCACATCGCCGTAACACAATACGTTAAGATTTAGGGAGTCTCGGTTGCCGGACGTTCCCAAGACCACCGAATCCTGCCCCAATGCCCAGTCACCCACGCTGTAACTGTTCACCAGCACGGCAAACCGCCGAGAAATGTTGAGCGCATCCGTAGAATTTAGCTGTGTACTTCCATTCACGTCGGCCGCTTTGAAGTTAAGTCCCGTCAGGGTAATAAGATTGGTGAAATGGCGAAACGAAGAG
>Ga0214923_10007174_pt1 | contig 12231 bp, 15 predicted proteins | sample LL1510_MetaG_FD_177993 | JGI IMG/M metagenome (GOLD analysis project Ga0214923, IMG submission 177993) | Freshwater microbial communities from Lake Lanier, Atlanta, Georgia, United States - LL-1510 | ecosystem: Environmental > Aquatic > Freshwater > Lake | place: USA: Georgia | collected...
AACCAAAGTTGCCGCATAAGAAAGGAGTAGAAAACAAAATTGCCGCGGGGCACGTGCAAAATACACAGTGCTACCCAGAGCCTGCTACGTAGTATTGAGGAGCAGGCTACGTGGTACTACGTAAAAAGGACGGGAAGGGGTAGGGTGAAAGTGGAAAGCCTTAATTAACCGAAAGTAAGTTTTAAAAATATTCAATATGATGCCTGTTTTATTCAACGGAACAGCATTGGATATAAATTAAAATTAAAATAAGCGTAAATTTTTTTTAATATAAAATTAATAATTATTAACTTTCAGAAACCTTATTTCTTATCTTACCGTTATAAACCATTGTTTAGCAGTTTCATAAGCAGTAAATTGGATTTAATATTAATTTAATTTTTAGTATATGAGAAATGTATTACTTTTTATCTCTTTGATTTTATCAAGTTTTCACATCTTTGCTCAATCTTGTACACATACTATCAAACTTACCGATACATTTGGAGATGGTTGGAACGGAGGTTATGTTTCTGTTTCTGTTAATGGTGTAACAGTTTTAAGTAATATAACACTTGCTTCAGGGTTTGGGCCACTAAACTATAATTTCTCAGCATCTTCAGGTTCGACAATTCGTGTTTATCGAACAATTGCAGGGTCATATCCTTCTGAAATGAGAGTTCAGATAGTAAATAATATAGGAACCGTCCTGTTAAATACTATTCAACCCGTAAATGGAACTGCAACTTCAGGAGGACAAACTTGTGTAGGAAGTTGTGGTGTTGCTACACCGGGTTGCACAAATACTAGTTCATACGGATCGGCAGTTGCTCCAAACACACCTACAACGGTTGTCATTTCTAGTTGTAACTTTCAAAGTGAGTATTCAACCGTATCAGGAATAGTTTCAGGACAAACGTATCAGTTTGGATATAGTTTAGGGGGGTATATTACGGTTCATACAGGAACATATAATGGACCAATCGTTGCTTATGGAAATGCTCCTCTTAATTGGACTTCATCTTATACGGGAACGGTTTATGTTCACTACAATACAGGTTCAGGTTGTGGAACTACATCTTCATGCGGAACATCCACCGTTAGTTGTGTAACTTGTTCTGCTCCTTCTGCTCCACCAAACGACTTGGTATGTAATGCGTATGCAATAGCGTGTGGTCAATTACTATCAGCAACGACGATCAATGCTACCAATAGTGGAACAGGAGAAAACAATACTTGTACTGTAAGCCAAACTATGCCTGGTGTTTGGTTTCAAGTTGCTGGAACCGGTCAAATTATGACGGCTTATCTTTGTAATACCGCCTGGGATAGCAAAATCTCCGTTTTTAGTGGAACTAACTGCTCATCACTTACGTGTGTTGGAGGAAACGATGATAACGGGCCAAGCTGTCTTTCAACATCTGCTTCATATCAATGGACATCAGTTCCGGGTCTTACTTATTATATTTTGGTTCATGGATACAGCACTAATAGTGCTTTTCAGATTGGTCTCCTTTGCTCAGCACCACCACCTGCAGATCCTACTTCTGTATCTGCCAGTTCGTGGTCAATATGTAATGGTCAATCTACAACACTAACAGCAAACGGAGCAAGTGGAACTGTATATTGGTATACCGGCGGTTGTGGTACATCACAAATTGGGACAGGAAATTCGATTACTGTTTCACCAACTACCACCACGACCTATTATGCAAGAAACTGGAATGGAAGTCAATTTAGTACCAACTGTGTTTCTGCAACTGTGACTGTCAATTACCCACCAACTTTGACAACTTCTGCTTCAAGTAACACAATATGTGCGGGTTCTTCAACACAACTTAACGTTTCTACACAAGCATCTGGTTCTTTAACTACAACTTTTGCGGGTGGAAATGGATGCTACGGTGGAAATATGTTTGACCTGACTACGGGTGGAAATCAGGTCACGGTCACTGGTTTTACACTAAATCCCACAACAACTAGCACTCAATTTGTAAATGTTTATTATCGAAACGGAAGTTATCTTGGAAACGAACTCAACTCAGGTGCTTGGACTTTGCTTGGAACATATACACTAAACGGTGTGGCAGCTACGCCTACATATATGGCAGTAGGTAGTTTGATAATACCTCCAGGATCTACTTATGGAATATACGTTCAATACGATGCAATTTACACAACCGCAAGTAGTTCTTATTCTAATGGAACTTTAACTTTGAATGCTGGAGTTGGTCTATGTGGTGCTTTTAGTGGAGCAAACTCACCTCGAACTTTTAACGGAATTGTTCATTATAATACTGGATCTAACGCAACTTACTTGTGGAGCCCATCAGCATCACTTAATAATTCTTCAATTTCAAACCCAATCGCAACTCCAAATACAACTACTACTTATACAGTAGTAGCTACTTCAAATGGATGTTCAAGTTCTTCAAGTAGAACAATTACAGTAAACCCATTACCATCAGTTAGTGCCGGACCAAATCAAACAATTTGTTCAGGATCAGGAGTATCTTTGAACGGTTCAGGAGCAACCACTTACTCTTGGAATAACGGAGTAACAAATGGAGTTACTTTTTATCCAAACGGAACACAAAGCTATACTGTAACAGGAACAAATTCAAATGGATGTTCTAATACTGCTTCCACTACTGTCACTGTGCTTTCTAACCCAGTGGCAAATGCTGGGTCTTCACAAACGGGTAGTTTAACATGTGGTCTAAATCAGGTCACATTAGGAGCAAACACACCATCTGCTGGTCAGACTGGAACTTGGACCGTCTTTAGCGGATCGGGTGGTTCATTCTCCAATCCTAACTCACCTACATCACTATTTACCGGAAATTATGGCCAAGCCTATACATTACAATGGACTGTCAGTAATGGACAATGTTCAACTTCATATCAAAAGTTGGTTACTTTTAATCAACCAAACGACGCTTCCTTAGCGGGTGCTATTGGCACAAATGATCTCTTATGGGGAGGTTTAACATCTACAGATTGGGCAACTTCTACAAATTGGTATGAAAAACAACCAGCCGGACATTATATTAGATTATCCGGTGCTGCTCAGCCAAATTCAAATACGCAAGTCTTCACACTAAACCAGGCTAACGGGGGTCTGTGTATTGGAAATGCGACTCCTACTCTTTCGGTTAACGGAAATGCATACGATGTCTTTATCAACCCCGGTGTTACCTTAGACCTAAGTAATGATAGTTTAAATATAACACACGATCTTGTAAATTCTGGAACCTTAACTGCTTCTATTGGAACAGTCAATTTTATTGGAAACACCAACTCCACTGTTAGCGGAAACGGCTCTACTCAACTATTTAATATGCGAGTAAATAAAAGCGGAGGAGCCACTCTTACACTTGGACAACCAGTAGTTGTTAATAATATTCTTACTATGATACAGGGTAATGTCTTTACAACTTTGAATAATTTACTGACTTTGGGCGTTAGTAGTTCACAACCTGGAACTCTAAATTATAATACTGGAACAATCGTTGGGCCTTTTCGTAGATATTTTTCTTCTCAAGCAACTAATGGATTAGCGGGACTTTTCCCAGTTGGAACTTCTAACTTTAACCGATATACACAAATTAACTTTACTTCTAGTCCGGGAACTAATCAGACATTGACTGTTCAATATAAAACCGGAGCACCTTTAGTAAACAATCAGCCTTTATACAATGGGCTTCCACTAACAATTTCAAATTCACTTATTCAAAACTATTCTGCAGATGGTTATTGGGAAGTGATACCAACAGGTTCAAATTATAACGCTACAATCAATTCAACACCTTATAATGTTACACTTTTTGCAAATAACTTAAATGGTATGACAACACCTCAGATTTGTAGAATTATAAAATCACCAGGTTCATCACACACTACTTGGCAGCCGTGTGGTACACACGTAACAATTCCTCAAAACGCAAACCCACAATCATTTTTAATATCAAGTAATAACACACAAGGGTTTAGTTGGTTTAATATTGGAACTCCAAACTCACAAGCACTTCCAGTCCAGTTATTAAGTTTTACTACTAACTGTGAAACAGAGGCCACCAAAATTGAGTGGAAAACAGCAACTGAGCATAATTCAGATTATTTCGAGATTCAAAAGTCAAGAGATGGGGTTATTTGGCAGTCAATAGCAAAAATAGAATCCGCACTTAATTCAACATCAGAACTAACGTATAATTTTATAGATAAAGAATCAGGCGATAATTATTATAAATTATTACAGTATGACATAGACGGAAACTACTCAGAGTGGGGACCAATTTTAGCCAAGTGTGGCAAAACCTCTTCTGCTTATCTATCTGCTTTCCCTAATCCAAGCACTGGTAAATTCTCAGTTGTGGTAAATGATAAATCGCTTTTGGGAGATGCTAAAATAGTAATCAAAGATAGTAAAGGATCGATTGTCAATATCGTTTTTGTAAAAATCACATCAGGGATTAATTTGTTTGTTATTGATGAAAAGTTGATGCCAGGTCTCTACTTTGTAAACATCGAGTCTGAAAGTAAAACAAGTGAAGTCTTAAGAGAAATAATCAGATAGATGGATGCTGGTCTTTTGGTGTTTATTATAGCAGCCGCAGTGGTGATTTTAGTTCTTTTTTTCCAGGACCTGTTTGAATTAATTATTGCAAAGAAAGTCAGGGGTTTAGTGATTTTTGCTCTTATTTTAATAATTTTAATTGCCATATCTAGTGGTATTCAATTTCTATCAAACTTCAAAAATGTGATAGAACGAACTGGCTACTTTTGGCAATCAAAATAAAAAGGCATATATTTGTAAAAATAAAAACTTATGTCAAAATTAATCTTTTTTTTAACCCTCTTAATTTTACCAAATGCATTTACGGATAAAACTCTACAAACATTTTATCAAAAACCCGAAAATAAACCTGGGCTTAAACCATTTAAGAATATCGTAATTGGTGACTCGCAAACACCCTATGTAGACTGGGGAAGCCAAAGTTTTAAAACCATTTCAGAGACTGCTGGAACTAAGTCACTTTGGCAGGGTGGAAAGTCATTATCGTGGTTAGTAAGTGCTGTTAGGCTTTCAAAAGTCGACAGTTGTGTTTCTAATGTTGCAATTTGTATTGGAACTAATGGCGCGTTTAATAAAAGAGATAGTATTTCGACTTTGGTTAGTGTTATTAAAATTAAGTTTCCACTTGCAAAATTATATGTAATACAGGGGTCTTGGGGTTGGGGCGGAGTTTCTAATAAGACAGAACAACAAGTTAGAGACTACTATTTAGAGTTTTCTAAACTTGGCGTTGTTGTGGTTGAACCGCCGATTGGTAAGATTGAACCACACGGTAAGAAGCCAATTTATAAAAAAATTGGACACAATTTAGATAGTTTAGTTAGTCAACAGATTGAACTACCACAGGTTCCTATAATTAATAAAAATCCCAAATCAATTTTAATTATTGGAGATAGTCAATGTGCTATAAAAAACGCTTCTGGTCAAAGCGTGACCTATACATACCCCAATATTCTTAAAAAAACACTACAAGATAGTATAACAATTGATGTGTTAGCGCTTGGTGGAAAGACAACCTCTTGGATGCTACAAAATCTTCCAGATAAACTAAAACAACGGCATTATGATAGAGTTATTATCCACGGAGGAGGTAATGATTGTTCTAATTCCTCCATACCACTTGAAGTCACATTTAAAAATATACAAAAAATAGTAGATTTATCACTGGAATCTGGGTCTGATGTTTTTATCAATCTAGGATACAAAATAGAAGGTCGTTTTGGAAATATTGATATCTTACCAGTGGGTAGACCGGCAAACTTACTGCGGAATAAATGGCAGTGGCTTCCTTACATTGAAAAAAGAAAAGATTTTCAAAGACTCCTCCCGTTACAAATTTCAGGTTGTAATTTTATACCGGTTTATGACTTAGAGAGTAATACACAAGATGGAATTCATCCTAATAGCGAAGGCCATAAAATTTCTGCTACTTATATTTTAAATTCAATTAAAAATAATTAAAAAGAAAAAAAAATTTAATATATAACTTAAATTTTTTTAAGTTAATGGCTGGAACTAAAATAAGACAAGATCAAATACAAAACCTTGATACAGATTTATCAACAATTGAATCGATTGACGATTCATTGGAGTCTTTAATATCTCAAGAAATATCTGAAAGTGAATCGGCTGATGAATCTTTGGAGTCTATAATTTCACAAGAAGTGTCTGAAAGTGAATCAGCTGATGAATCTTTGGAATCAAGCCTTAGTTCGCAACAATTAGAAATCAATCTTCTAAAAACGGTTTGCCGAGGTTTGCTTTTTCCACCATTTGCCTACATCTACCAGCAAGACTATACAATGTATTTTGGGGAAAGACCTTTTAATGGCTATCCTCTTCCTGTCACCATTACCTACTCTTGGGAATATGCGGATGACCAGGAAGCCCTTAACTTTACTCCTATTGACGGAGCGGATCTTTCTTTTTATACACCAGAATCTACCGCTTCCTATCTCTATCGTCTCAAGATTACTTATACTTCTGACCTGGGAGTTGCGGTAGCCTTTTCACAAGACCTGACCTATGACCCGAATGGAGTATCCGGCGGAAGTGGGTCTGGAGGAGCTACACCTGCGTAACCATGACATTTCCCAGGTAAGAAACTAAGAGGGAGGTTTTGGTCGGACTTATTAGAGTAATTTTGATAATTAAGAATTAATTTTTGATAATCTTAGAAAAATCAAAATACTTATGATTGAAATAATTAGCAGATCTTTTGCCCCTTTCGCAGTCAAAGTGACCAGAGTCGTATGCCTGATTGATTGAAATAGATTCTAAGTTAGATACATCATCAGTTATAGATTCAATAAATTTGATAACTTCTGGTGAAATTTCTTGAGATTTTGTTAAACTTTTGAGTTTTTTTGTGATTGGTCCCATACTTCTTTAAGATTATTTGTTTTTTAGGATTTTGCTATAGAGTATATATTAAAAATCTTGTGGTTTAGTTTTTAATTTTTGAAATTTCAATAGCCCTTGTCACAGCTGAGTTTAAATTTTTAAATCCAGACTCCACTAATTTTTTTCCGGCCCATAATCCAATTTGAGTTGATTTAGTAACTTCTTTACCACGATTTACTGTTGTCTGATTTGTTTGACGAATTCTAAATCCATTGACTTGACCAATAACTTTTCCTAAATTTTTTTTAACTGCCATTTTTAATTTTTTTAAATTGTTAATAATATATTTTTTAGCTATCTGGGTGCTAAATTCCCTCTGTTTCTATTCCAAATTTTTGAAGAACTAATTCTGTTGTTAGCTCGGATAAAACCTCTTCAATTTTTTCAATATCTAAACCTTCTACAAATAGTTCAGTTATATCTTCAAAATCGTATTCTATATCTAGTTTATTGAGATATAATTTCAACTTTTCTACAGTGATGATATTTGCCACCATAACGGTGTGAAGCATACCCATCTCATCTAATAAGTCAACCGAAAGAGAGATATCTAAACTGCTAAGGAGATTACTATCTTCCTGTGAGATATTTTTTAGTAACTGTTTGTTTTGTTCATCAGTGAGATTAGTTCGTAATCTCCAGACTTTGGTCATAAAAGTATTCATAAGTTAATTCTGTTGTATATAAATTTATAAGTATCAATCTAGTCAATTTAAATTCACCAATGCGGTTTAATTTTAGATTGTATAAATCAGCAATTTGCTTTAAGTGTGGCAATACCTGACTGATTGTCATTTTGCCAATTTCTAAGTTTTCCATTTTTTTATTTTTAGTCATTAAAGTTATCAAAGAATTTTTTACCCTTAGTATAAGAGTCATAGTAGAACAGATTGATAATTATAGCAAAAAGTATGAATATAATCATAACAAGTGATCTGTCATCTTCAGCAACTTCACTGTGATTAAAAGTGCCAAACACGTAACTTGAAATAATAAAAGCAATAACAGCTAAAATTCCAGTTAATTTGAGGTGATTTTTTAGTTTAGGGATATCCATAATCATTTAGTATTTAGATTACAAATATAATAAAAGTTTTATAAATCTACAATATGTGGTATTAAATTTACTGAATTAATTTCTTCAATATAAGCTATAACCCTTAATCTCTCTGTGTGGTTTGAATCATCATATCTAAATATTTCTAACTCCTGCCAGATTTCTCCATTAAATCTTTCTAAAAATTCAATAGCTAAATTTTTATCTTTGAAATAATATTCTTCTTCTTTTTCTAATATAATAGCTGCAGTTTCTGCATCAAATTCATGTGTTAGGAAAGTTTTTGTAACTCTCCACAATTTCTCAGGTAGTTCAAATTTAATCATTTCCATATCACCGTATTTTTATTTTTTTTCAGAATTTTTATAGTAAATAATATATTTATTTATAAATTTTGCCAGATTTTTATTAGGTATATTATCAATTATCCATATCGATAAAAATGGAATAGATACTGAAAGAAAAACGACAACTAAATATATGATTAGATATAACATTGTTTTATTATATATTACTACTATCGTTTTGTTTGCTACCCAATTGATGTTTCACTAACTCTTGATAATAGTCTGAACTTAATAATAACTCTTCGTGAGTGCCTTCTGCAATTAGATTGCCGTTTTTTAGTACAAAAATCTTATCACAGTTTTTTACAGTTGAAAGTCGGTGCGCTATTATTATAGAGGTTTTCCCTTTACAAGCAACATCTATTGACCTTTGAACTACTCTTTCACTTACGGTATCAAGAGCTGAGGTAGCTTCGTCAAAAATTAATATTTCTGGATTTTTAGCCAGAGCCCTTGCTATTCCAATTCTTTGTTTTTCACCACCAGAAATTTTAGATCCGCGTTCACCAACAATAGTGTCCCAACCATGTTCTAATTTTTTATAAAAAGAATCTATTCTTGAAAGCTTAGCAATTTTATTTAATTCACTATCGGTCAGTAGTTCATCTGTTCCAAATGAAATATTATGTCTAATACTTCTGTCAAATAGTTGAACTTCTTGATCGACCGATCCAATCATTTTAAGTAAAGTCGATAACTTAATGTCTTTTAGATTTTTACCATTAAACAATATTTGACCACTTTGGGGATCAAAGGCTCTTCTGATTAAATTTGCAATGGTTGATTTTCCCGAACCACTTTCTCCAACAAAAGCAACTTTCTGACCTAACGAAATAGTAAAACTTAAATTCTTAATTACTAGCTCAGAATCACAAGTTTCTTTTATACTGTGTGATTTTTTTCTAATTGGATATCTAAAATTGACGTTTCTAAACTCAATGTCGCCAATTAAATTTGTTGTAATTGGATTTTCTGATTCTTTAATATCAGACTCAACATCTATCATTTCAAAGTATTTTTCAATGTTTACTTTGTCTCCAATGAATTGTTTTTGCATATCTGTAATCATCCAAAGGCTGGTAATGAAATTTTGTGACCAGGTAAAAAGAAGAAAAATAGAACCAGCTGTAGTCCAGCCTAAAAATAAAAACCAAACACCAAGTATTATAGAAGCATATCTAAAAATAGACATCGATAATTTGATGATTGTAATCCAATTGTTTCCAGGAATCCAAGCCCTTTCATAAGTGTGTTGGTGTGTGTTTTGAATGTCATCTAAGTCACTTAGTGATTTTTTTTCAGCCACTTCATTTTTGATTAAAAAAACAAAACGATATAATTCAGAAACAGTTCTAGAAGTTTCATTTCGAGCATCTCTAACTTCTCGTATTTTTGGTTGTAAGTATTTGTTGAATTTTATTAACACAAAAACCATTATCACACTAAAAAAAATATAAGCTATTCCAATAAGTTTACTAACTAGAAAAAGCATAAAGATGGAGGTAAAGAAATTGGCAATTGCTGGAAAAAATACATAAACAAACATATGTATCTGGCTTTGAATCGAAGTAAACCCAGATGTAATAATGCTCTGTTTAACACCAGAATGCTCGTTGATATGTTGACCATTCGAAAAATTAAAATAACGACTGATGGAGTTATGATTTAATTGGTTGGAAACTACAATATCTAATTTTTTTATCTCGACGTAACCTTGATATCTTGAAATTAAAATTTTGACTACTACTCCAACCACCGCTAGTCCTGAAAAAAACATGGCTTGGGGTAAATAATTGATATTGTTTGAGTGTAGTTGTATTATATCAAAGATTGAACTTAAAAAAATAGTGCTAAGAGCCTCAATTGACCAAATTGCTAAAATACAGAGAAATATAAGAAGAAGTGTTTTTCTAAACGGTTTAGCAAATTGCCAAATTTTAGAAATTAATTTGTAGTTTGACATTTAGAGTTTGTTTAGGGAGTTACTCAATTTCACTTTTGACATAAAGAATAACATCTGGTCTTTTGACATCATTTGAATTAACCAAAACTGATTTAGAAAATGGTGGGCTGGGATTTGCAATTTTAACCCAGATAATATCCTGTTTTCCAGGCTCAATTACGGAATTAAAATCTACAACTGTGCAACCACAACTTGGTTTTACTGAGTATATCTCAAGATTTTGTCCACCGGTATTTTTGACAATAAATCTAACTTGTAAAGTATCGGAGTTTATTGGTTTTACGATAAATGTTTCTTTTTCGAATTCGATCGTTGGACCAAAATGGACTTCCTTTTGAGCCAATCCCATAAATTGAGACAAAAGAATGGTGGCAATTGTGAGTAATTTTTTCATAGCGTCGTATTATTTTTCTGCAAGAACTTCCTTATTATAGTATATATCAAAACCCTCTAGTAGATTTTTCATTGAACTTTCACCGATAACTTCATCAATGAGTCCGAATTCTAAAGCTTCATGTGAGTTAAACCATTTATCTCTTCTGGAAGATTCAATCATTTGGTCAAAAGTTTTTCCACAGTTGTCAGCTAAAATCTTAAAAAGAATATAGTTGTATTTGTGTCCTTCTAAGTGTGAGATAGTTGTATCTTGAATGTTTCCCTGCATTCCGTGACTGACTTGGTGTGTCATTACTCTGGAATGTAGAAGTGAAGAACGTTTTCCTTTTGTTCCTGATGAAAGAAGAACAGAACCCATAGATGCTGCCATTCCGGTATTAATAGTTTGAATATCCGAGTTGATGTAATTCATCACATCAATAATACCTAAACCATGTAAAACGGAACCACCTGGTGAATTTATATGAAGTGTGATGTCTCTCTTTTCAACCGAGTCCAAATACATAAGTTGTGCTTGTGTCACATCACACATTCTCTGATCCACAACTCCTGATATCCAAAGAATTCTATCACGCATCAATCGTGAAAAGATGTCCATTTGTGTAACTCTCATCTCTCTTTCCTCAAGAATATAAGGTGTCATAGACGCCTCAATTTGTTGTTGGTGGTAGTGCAGATCCATTGATGATAAACCCTCACTCAGTGCAAATTTTTTAAAGTCTTTTGTGTAATCCATAATTAATAGTTTATAGATTTAGTATATAAAATTAATAAAAAAGTTTAATTTGAAAAATCTAAATTATATTTTTATATTTGTATTATTAATTGGCTGTTTTTATTGAAAAAAGTTTTTTATCCAGTTATTGAAAAATTAAAATGAAAATAAAATTAAATATATTTAAGGATAAAAAATCTTTAATCTTTATTAACTCAAATAAGGAGTTTTTTAGTATGAAAACAGATGAAGATTTTATTAGCTTAGAAGACTTTGAGATAATTAACGAAGGTGAGGTAATCACTTATCAATCAGAGACTATTATGGAATCAGTTTCCTGGAAAAAAGATAGAATTGTATCATTTCGAGAAAATTCTAAAAAATTTGATTTACTAGTTGAGGTCAGTTTTAAGAAATTAAATTACAAAGATATCAAATCAACACAAAGTTATAAATCATCTAAAAAAATAACTAAATTAAGAATTATGACTTTTGAATTATGTGAGCTTAAATCAAAAGTCAAAAAGGCGGATGGATTAGACACATCAACTTATGATAAAATTCAGACAATGATAATTAAACCAAATCAGATTTTAGAAAGAGAACTTGAAAACGGAGATTATAATTTAAAATCCCTTATTATTGAATTTAAAAGAAATAGTAAGTTAAATGATTTAGGACTAACCGAATGATAACAATTGATAATATAATAGCGGCATCTGGTCTTCACAAGTCCAGGGTTCATAACATTTATGTCTTTGGATCTCGCGTCTATGAAACCCATTTTGATGATTC
>Ga0214923_10007175_pt1 | contig 12229 bp, 16 predicted proteins | sample LL1510_MetaG_FD_177993 | JGI IMG/M metagenome (GOLD analysis project Ga0214923, IMG submission 177993) | Freshwater microbial communities from Lake Lanier, Atlanta, Georgia, United States - LL-1510 | ecosystem: Environmental > Aquatic > Freshwater > Lake | place: USA: Georgia | collected...
GCTCAATTCGGCAACGGCTTTGGGGTTTAGAGCCTGAACCGCTTCGCGGAAACTTCCATAGTTTTGCGCCGCGGACGCAACTCGTTCGGTTCGTGGTGCAGCCCCAGCACCAGCACCAGCCCCAGCTCCAGCACCCGCACCAGCCCCAGCATCAGCACCAGCACCCGCACCAGACGGTTGCGGAATTTGTCCGCCAGCAGCCACAATCGCATCCTCAATGCTTTGACGACGAGCCACAGCATTAGCCTCCTGCTCCAAACGAGCCTGAGCCAACTGAGCCTGAATCGCAGACAAAGCATCAGCCTGCGCACGCAAAGCCTGCGCACGCAAACCAGCCTGCTGACCAGCCAACGACTCGCCAGCCAGACGTTGCGCCATCTGTGATTCAGCCAACCGAGACAAATCAGACTGCTGAGCCGAAGCACCCAACACATTCAACAAATTCTGAAAACCAGCAGCACCCTGCTGCGCTGCAGCCTGCTCGGCAGCAACCTGTGCACGCACAGGGTCAGCCGACACACCATACGCAGACAGAATCTGTTCCATCGCATCAGGTGCCGCACCAGCGGACACCTGCACATTCGCGTACGGGTTATTTGGATTCTGGCGCAAAAACTCGTTCAACGCATTGAACCCAACATCCGTAGTTCCTTGCGCCTGACTGTAGCCAGCAGCAATATTTGCCAAAGCATCGTTGTACGCTTTGTTCACTTCTTCGGTTTGACGCCCACCCTCGGTACCAATCATTCCAAGAAGCGTGTCCATACCGCTGCGATAACCGCCACCAGACAACATATTCTGATAAGCCTGCAAAGTTCGTTTAGCACGCTCAGCCTCGGCGGCATCCTTCTGTTGCTCGTATTGAAACTTGCGTGACGCAAGAATGTCGGATGCGCCAGTCGAACCAGCACCATACTTCATTTTTTCAAACTCAAACTTTTCGCGCGCCAATTTGTCAGATTCACTCATTTGATTTCCACCAGAAATCAACGCAGCCAAAGAAGCAAGGCTGTCTCCAAATCCTGAAAGTTGTTCGCCAAACGCAGAAGAACCCAAAATTGCATCAGCCTGTTCTTGCGGACTCAAAGGTTTAGTGGTGCGACGTGTTCCGAAACCACTTCTGCCAACATTTCCCCTATTGTAAAGCGACGATTCGTAGGGGTTGTCCGTGTTTTTCCCGTAAACAGTAATTCCACGTGCCATTATGCTGCTCCTGCTCTAAACGCAAACAACTGCCTCGCAGCGTCCGCTATCTCTTTTGCTTTCTCAGCCTCCAAATCCCCAAGCGCAGCACGATACTGCTGCAACAAACGGGCATCCTCCAAATCAAACCCCCTCATCTGCTCAGCCTGACCCAAATCAAACTCCGACAACCCACGCGCACGCTCAGAACCAAACTCCTGCATCGCACGGCTAAACAAACCACTACGAACCGAAGGCGACACAAGATTCCGCTGCGAATACCCACGAACTAACTGCGGTTGCGCAGTCTCATACTGACGCAACGCAGTCTGACGTTGACGTGCGCCACGCTGTTGGGCAAGGGTGCGCGCGTACTGATTCGCTGCAGCCGTAGCAGCATAATTCTCCGAATAGCCGCGACGGCGAGCCTCATAAGCACTAGGGTCGTACGCCATAAGACCCCGCATTGATATTCCCCATCATCCGCTTCAACTCATCAACCTCACGCCGCACCTCAGACAACTCCTTTGACAGCGACATAAAAATCTGCTGCAAACGCGCAGCATCATCCGTCGTCAACGTGTTGATAATGGGCGACGACCACGGTGTTCTCATCCGAACACCTGCGTTCCCAACACAATCTGGTCCGAATCACCAGAAGCAGTAACACCAGCAGCCAACTTTGCGGCGGTCACAGCACCATCAGCAATCTTCGCTGTCTCAACAGCACCAGTACCAATCTTTGCTGCCACAATAGCACCAGCATCAATATTGGCACCAGTCGCCAAACCATCCACAAAGTTCTTTACACCTGTGAAATTGCTGTTCATCTCCGCAGCCTCGATAACCGTGCCCGAAGTGAAAACGTAAGAAATAGACAGAGGCATCAGCCACTCACCTTTCGATTGTTGTACTTGTAAGTAATTGAATCAATCCCCCAACCGCCGTTCGCTGGACCAGTGAACAACAACTGCACACTGCGAGCCAAACCAAGATTACGACCCGGCTTCACACTCACACCCTCAGACGATGTTCCCCACAAACCAGTCCCCCACAAATCTGTGCCCCAATACGCGCCCACACCCGTACCAGACAACACGACATCGAACTGCTTCCGCTCATTACCGGAAGCCTCCTCATAGTTGTGGTACACCTTCACATTCACCAGACGCTGCGTGTCAACCTGCTTGAACACAATGTCGGGGCGACGAAACACCTTCTTTTGCGCATACGTGTTCCCGTCAACCCAACCAGTGCGATAATACGAACTGAAAATTGTTGCCGTACCCGAAATGTCATCCAACTCTTCTTCATACAAATCAACCTTCAACACGCGCGCCTGAGTTGGGTGACACGCAACACGGTAGTTCGCACCGTTATCATCAGTCCAGTCACAGCCACCAATCACGCCATAGCCGTCGTGGGTGGCGAACTGTGTGTACGCTCCACGCGCCCCAATAGATGGGTCAAACACAAAAACGCGCGTCGGCTTTGTCGCCGTATTGTCTGGGTCATACGGCAACGCAATCCACGCCCTTCTGCCAATCCACGAAACCGAATACGGTTCAGTTGAAGCAGTAGACAAAAGCCGCTCGTCCACAAGTGGGCGAAGCGGCTCAAACACATCCATAATCTTGGTGCCATCATAAAAGAACACGCCCTCAGGATTCGAATAGAAATACACGCCATCTTCAGCCTGAGCCATACTGTGATGATTGTTTGTACCGAGATTCACCGACAACTCCACAACCTGAAAGTTGTCAGACGAGTTGCCGACAAGCAGATAGATGCCGTTCGGTTTGAATACCACAAGTTGACCGGCAACAATCGCCATCGCGCGAATGCCCAAACCGCCGCCATTGAAATCAATAAAATCGTCTTCCATCCAATTCTCTGGCAAACCCTCATGCGACCAACGCAACCTGTTCGGATACGCCACACCATCCTCATACGTGTGCGCAACAAACAACTTGTTGGCATGCGTAATCACATGCTCAGCACGCGGCATATGGGTGCCGTTCGGATTGTTGTACGCCTGCCAAGTCGGACCAGACGCAGACAACGCAGTCGCATACGTGTTGCCCGTCTTCCACTTGTAACCCACTTTGCCAGAAGCGGCACCAGTCGTCATGTACAGCGTGTCGCCCCACGCATACATGCAAGCACCATGCGAAGAAGACGAAGACACAGCATTACCAGACGAATACTCCAACTTCGTAAAATTGCCACCATTCGACCAAAACACGTTCGTCGAATTAGTCAGCATCAAACGCGACGAATCACCATAAAACGCATACAGCCGCTGCGGCGCCCAAGTACCAGCCACAGCAGTCGGATTCAACTTGTGCATCCCACCACGACTAAACACCCCACCACGAGGGTCAATCTCCACATTCAACATGTCAGGCGACTCATTCTTCGCCAACTGAAACTGGTCGGCACGCAAGTTCAACCCGCCCGTAAAATCGTCGTATCGGTCAGCCAGCAATCTGCTCATGAGCCAAGTGTTGCCCCCAGCGTTTGCAACCAGCGACGCATCGTCGGATACTTACGCCCACCAGACAACAACAACGGGCGATGCGAACGAGGCTTCATCAAATCGCGGCGAGCCATCGCCACACCCTCCTCAAACGAACGCTGATACATCACCGCCATCTCATTATCCTCTTGACGCTGATACACGCGCGAAAGCGCATAGTACGCCAACAGGATGTGGAACCAGTTATCCATGTCAATCTCGGTAGCCGTATTTGACAACCACGTGTACGACGGGTTACGGTACGCCCGAATCGTCAACGGATAAACAACATCAGGCTTTGGATACAGGTGAATCTGCCCATCCCACACAGCCCAAAAATAGGGGCGACCCGGCACATCCGTATTCCCCAACCACACATCCTCAGCCTCATCGTAAGCAATCTCAGTAAACCTGTTACCAGAAGCCGTTGTTTCCACAATTGAGATGATTTCCCGAATGTCACCGATGGCAGAAATCGTGTACGGGCGTTGAGAAGCAACCGTGTTCAATGTGTACGTTTCTTGATAAAACGGCCATCGGCGTTCCAAAGCAATAATGCGCTGAAACGCCTCTTTCACAAACGTGTCCAGCAAACTGTTCGGCAAATCCACCGTATCCAAGTCGGAGATGTCGCGCACCATTGTGCGCACTTCAGCCAAATTCACGACTCGTCAGCCTTCTTTTTGTTTCGCAGATGCCCGATGCAGTAGTCGGTGCTTTTTGCTTTTGGTCCTTCGCAGGTGTCGTCGTTGGCGATGCAACGGTTCCTGCCGATGTATTCACCCCCACCAGCCTGAAGTTTGGCTCCCGCCGTGCCGATTGCGGCAAGGCGGTAGTCGTTGACGGGTTGTCCGTATGCAGCGTAGGCTGGTTTAGCGTTCATCACCCTTAGACCCGCCCGTTACTTGGTTCCGAGAATTGTCCAAACCCCATTTGGTGATTTGACCGAAGGCTTCAAACTCAAAGGATTTTTATTTTTGTCCTTATTTTGAGGTGGTTTAGGCTTCGGATAAATAGACGGCTTTTTTGGTTTTTTGGGCGTTGGTGGCTTTGGCTTGCCGCGGTCTGGGGCGGTTTTTGCGTCCTGTTCACCGCGCATTTTTACTGGTCTTAGTTTTCGCTCTTGCGGTGAACCCGTTGGACCCATTGCGCGAGATAAATCTTCCGAAGTTGGTGCGAAAAGTCGATTGTTGGTACTACCCCTAGCTATTGAATTTGACACACGATAAACAGTTTGGGCGTCACCGATTGGAAGTGGCCTTTTATTTCGCGGCTTTGACTTTGCCATAACCGTTTCTCCTTAGAAGAAGCCCCCACCCCACGGAAGGGAGGTGGACATGAGGTGGGGACCAGTAACTTAGTAACCCTTCTTCACCTTCTTCGTAGAACCCGCCTTCTTCTTCGGCGGATACTTTGAAGCCTTCATCTTCGATGTAGGCTTACCTTTGGCTCCAGCATGCGAAGCAAGATTCTTGTATTGCATTGGCACAAATATCTCCTTTTTGTTGCTTCGGGTGGGCGGGGGCTTCATCCCCCACCCACCCAAACCTCTCCTCTTACTTGCGGTACACCTTCACCGTGTTATCCGACTGGATAACACCGACAAAAGTACCCGACGTTGCAGCGGCAACAGTTGCCGAACCCACAATCGTCACATCAGTACCACCAGCAAGCGTAATCGCGTGCGTGGCAGCAGCCTTGTTGACAATCGTGAACTCGAACGACGTGCCAGCAACCTCATCGGCAAGCCCTGCCACAATCAGTGGCGCCGTAGCGGTCGTAAGAGTACGAGCCGCGGTCGGCGTCTGAGTGAACAGTTTGCTTTCCAACAATTGTGCAGCGGTCAGAGTTGCAGCCGCATCAGAAAGCGCTACTTCGGCAACCGCTTCACTGGCTGCAATGTAGGCTTCGAGGCGCTTGCGGGTTACTGCTCCGCTTGTGCTATTTCCTTTGAGTGGCATTGTTGTGCTCCTTTACCGGTTAGGCGGTCTTCGCCGTGAGTTTGCCCTGCTTCGCAGCATTGCGAACCGTGAAGTTGCCGTAGCACATGATGAGCGCATAACGCGCATCCACATCCTCGGGCTTGACGAATTCGGTCTGTGCGAACCACTTACCAGAGTGACCAACGAGGGTCAGGTACTTGCTGTTGAGGAAGTACATAACACCGCTGTCGCAGTGCACATCGTAAACAATCGGAGCAGCCTTGAACAGCAGGTTCTGGAAGCCAGCATCAAGCGTCTTGGTGTCCGTGAAACGAAGTTGCGGCTGCAAAAGCGCCTCATACTTCTCAAACAGGGTTTGGGTGGTCAGAATCATGTCGGGGTGGTCATTGCCCACCGACACGTTGTTGTACATCGTGGACATTTGAGCAAGAGTCAAAGCGCCTGCCGTGTTCTCTTCCTTTGAACGCCACCATGTGTTATCCGAACGGTCAATACCGCCAACGGTGCCCGAAGCCTCAACGAGGTTACCGAGACCGTTCCAGTTCTTGCCGCTGTTGCCGGTGCCATCCGCAAAGAACATCTGGTTGAAACCTTCACGCATTGATTCTTCAGCCTGCATGATTTTGGCTTCCAGCAGGTTGATGATTTCCTGCTCACCGTTGTTCTTTGCCTCTTCGATACCGCTGATTGCGATTGAAGCAGCGTACTGCTTCCATTCATACTCAGCAGCCGAGATGCCCTCTTGCGGGGCGAGGCTCAGCGAGTCGTAGCCCGAGTAGGACCCGACCGTGTTGTTCTGTCCGTAGATGAGCGGCTCAACAATCTTCGTGCCACCGTTCAACATGCGGATGCGACCCTTATCCATGAGGAAATAGGTCAGCGGACGTGCAGTGAACACGTTGTCCGTCAGTTGCGAACGGTAGTTGGCAAGCGTGGTTGTAAGCAGCGCATCAAAATTGGCGTTACCCGGCATAATGATTTACTCCTTGGTTGAAATTGTGCTATCCCTCTAACTGCCGTTTAGCAGATTCGAAGGCATCGCGAATGGTTTTGATGGGTTTGGAAGACACATCTGCACTTTTTGCCGAACCCCCCTTGGACACCACAGACGCTTCCCGTTTCGCTTCCACAATCTTCTTCGTGTCTTCAGCCTGCTTGGCTTGCGCCGCAGACCTACCACGAGTCTGTTCGTAGATGCGGTCAAAAGCAATCTGTTTGTACACCGCTTCAAGGTTTGTGTTGCCAGTCGCTAACGCTTTAGCAACAACCTCGTTGGCGTCAAAAAGTTCACCGTATCTTCCTGACAAAGACGCAATCTGATTCTCAAGTTCTCGCATCGCTTTCTCCTGTTCGAATGCTTGAACCCTAGATTCAAGTTGCCGATACTGCTTTTCTACGGGGTCCATCATTTCCAGTTCCTCTTCCGAGGGCTGCTGGCTGTTCACGCCGTAATGTTGTGAAAGCAGTTCAACGGTGCTTTTCGGGTCGTTCTGCAAAGCCTCCTGCAAAGCGGCAGCGAACTGCACCTGTCTTCGTTGCTCAGCAAGTTCCTGCGTCTTGCGGGTATAGTCCGCTTGACGCTGATAACCGTTGAGCGCCTCCGCTAACGGAACCTCGATTTCTTCGCCATCAACAGTCAATCTGACGGGCTTGTCAGCGTGTTCGTCCCAAGCAAAATACTCACGCGGTTCTACAGCGGGGGCATCACCTGTCTCACCAGTTCCCTCAACTTGCCCCACTAGGGGTGTATCAGCAACAGTATCAACAGTGTTTTCGATATTACTCACAGAGTCCTCCTTCGGCGGTTGCTCTACCCATAGAACTGGGTGCTACATAATTTGCTGATTTGGCAACTGGGTGTTTGGCAGCGGGGCACCCGATGACAGAAGTTGGGCAAGAATTTCGGGCGGAATATTGCTCGGCATCGGCATGCCGCCAGTGGGTTCAGCCTCAGCAGCACCCATACCGGGCACCATCCCCTCAGGTGGCATCATGCCCTCAGGTGGCATACCGCCAGCGGCAGGCGGCATCATGCCGCCAGCAGGCATCAAGAACCCTTGCGCCTGTTTGATGCCGAAACCGTACTGCAACACGTAGGCAGCCAATTTGCCCATGTCTAAAATCCCAGCCCCAGCAAACGGAGCCATCGCATCCACAATCTGAAGCGCACGCTGCCTGCGGAACGACTCATTCATCGGAGCCGTAGACCCAGCCTCAACCTCATAATCAAACTCGCCCTGAATATAGTCGCGGTCAAACGTCAACCACATCGGTTGAGCCTCAGAACCCACAATACGCACCGCCTGCTCACCAGTCATGAACTGCTGTGCAAGCATTACCAAACGGCGACCACACTCACCAATTGCACGTTCAATAATCGACAACTTGTCGCTTGCGCGCGCATTTGAGGCGTCCTGAACAATCGCAGCCTCCGTAGCGGTACGGCGAATCTCAGGCAGCGCACCCTGCTGATATTCGCTCACACCAGACACACGGTTCATGTCTGTGGAAATCAAATCCGACTGGTTATACAACTCTGGCGGGTTGATGACCGCTGGCATCGGCGCAATCACATTGCCAAGGTTGTCATCCGTAATAACAGGAACCATCACATTGTCCTCATCGGACTCCAACGCCTGACGACCGTCAGTATCAAACGCAGTCTCCTTGTACAGCCATTTGCGCGAGAACCGCTTACGGTGATTCATCATCTGTGTACGAGTCTGATTCAACTCGTGTTGCAGCGGCTCAATGGCTTCTAGTTCACCCATCGGATAGAAGGTTTCTGGTACGTCATAGTTGCGAATCATCACAAACGGCTGACCGAAAGCAAACGGAATCTTTTTCGGGGCGACAAGGAACTTGTCCGACCCGTCACAAAACACCGACACCGTATCACGGTCAATGTCATACCATTCCCACACCTCAACATAAGAATCTGCTGGGTCCTGTGAACGGCGCGGACGGAACGAATCCTGACCCCACTTGCTGTAATGGCTCGGTGCGGCTTCTTGACGGGCAGTCGAGTTGTACCGCTTATCCTTCTTCACATCTTCCAGTGGGCGGCGAATACGTTGGGCAATCCAGCGTGCATCTTCCATGCTGGTGGCATCTGGGTCAACAAACACATCAAACGGTGACACCCGTTCAACGAACGGGCGGTCCTCTTTGACAATCAGATTAGATTCCGCAACATTCTCGTCACGAACCTCCGCCACCTCATCAAAGGAATCAAAATTCTCTTCCGCAACCTTCTCTTCTTCAACATAGCGATAACCGGTCTTGACCCAGCCGTGACCCAAAATCAGGCAATCTTTCACCGAACGACGGAACTCTTTCTGGCAGTCATAGTGACGCCACCAATAGTTCAGAATCGCCTCGGTCACCACAGCCTTATCGCCATCTTCGGGGCGTTTGGCGTTCACCGTAATCTTTGGGTGGTTCACCGACACAGACGGGGCAACAATGTTGATAGTGGAAAACGCCATATTGACAAGCAACTGGTCCTCACGGATATCGGTGCGGTGATGCTTGCCGCGATACAAGTCAATCATCCGCTGCCATAAGTCGTCGTATTTCTCTTCTTTGCGCCAACGACGCGAATGCTCCAACTTGTTGCGGTACCGCTTCAACAGTTCGTAGTTAGAAATCCGTGCCATTACTCTTCCTTGCCTTTGTGCCAACCGATGTGCTCATCCAACTTCGTACCAATTTTGTCAACCTTTTTTGCCACAGTCCGAAGCAAAATTCTGCCTTCGGCGTGCTGGCGGCTATTTTCTTTTCTCAACTTCTGAAGAATCACCACTATTGGTCCCGAAATAACCGCAACCGCAATCGGAACCAAAACATTTTCCACGTCATCACATCCAGTTGGTCACCGGCTCGGCGTTGTAGCCGTTTATCTTGGCTTGCTCAACTGTTTGACGTTGACGCTCCCGAATCGTCGGACCGTGAAAATCCTCACGCCCATACGTGAAACCCAGCCGAATGCTCTTTACGTGGCACCCAAAACACACCGCACCACGGCGGGGCAATTCCTCAGCCTCAAAATTGCGCGAGCACTCTTGGCAAACAATCTTCTGCATCACCCTTAGCCTCTTGTGCTACTTCTAACATTGTGGGACCCAATCAACGCCCTTTCAGGCTTTTTTTCGCGCACAATCTTCGATTCCCACCATCTGAGGGTATTCGGCTTGGAAACCTCAGACGAACGATACTCAGGCAGCCAAACATACTTCAACATCTGATTCGCAATTGCCAACGACATCACCCTGTCATCATGCGGAGAACCATGCATCTTGCCGTTCTCCTCACGCACAAACGTACGCAACTCAGCAATCGACTCCTTGCAGCCAAGCCACACCGCATCATCACGAATTGCGGCAGACAACTCGTCAATAGCCAACGGTTTAGACACACTCGTCGTACGCCAACCCAGCGTCTCAGACACCGTAGGATTCCGTTGACCCAACCTTCGTTGCCTAAACAGATTCTTGTAGCCGACACGCTGCAACCCTTTCAGGGTTGTCAAACCGTGGTTATTGGACTCCACGCCCACAAGCGCTTTGTTGTACCACCACCCAATCGCATACAACGCCTCTTCACCAAACAAGTCAGCATCAATGTGTCCGTGCCAATGCGCCACCACAGCACCAGTAGAAGCGTTGATGACATGCGCAGACGAATAATCACCGTGACCCAAACCCTCAGCAACGTCAGCGCCCACAACATACACCTCACCCAACTCCGGGAACTCCCACACCGAAAACTCTCCACCATCCTCACGAAACTCGTACACCCCACGCCCAGCCAACTTGTGCAAATAGCCGCGATGCGGCTCAACAATTTCCAAACTGCGCAACACATCCAAATCAAACACCGGGCGACCAGAACGAATAAAGGCTTCGTCGGGGTCGGACGGGTACTCTTGGGCTAACTGCCAGTCGGGTAGGTCGCGGCGCTTGGCGTCATACCAGTCTTGGTTGCGTTCACCCGCCGACCACGGAAAAAAGATGCCGACGAACCTGTTGGTTCCCGTTTGGGAACCAACCCACAAACTGTGAAAAATGTTGCCCTCACCGTTAGCGGTAGACAAACAGATGACGCGGCCACCAACATCAGCAATCGGCTCAATAGAAGCCCACGCCTCATCAGGGTTCGGCAGAAACGCCATCTCGTCAATCACCACTCGATACACCGCTTCACCGCGCGCAGGGTCGTTGCCGCTCGGCAGCGACTCAATGGAAGACTCGTTAGCAAACACCATCTTCAACTGGTTGTCGGACAACACATCAGGTCCGCGAACCTTCATCCATTGCGGCAACATCTTGTAGCCGTATTTCGTTTTCTGCAACAGTTTTGATGCCTCACGTTCTGTGCGTGACAACATCACGATGAAACGGTCAGACCAAAAGAATGTTTCCCAAAACACAAACGCCGCAGCCAAAGTGGAAAACCCAATCTGGCGCGCCTTCAACACAATCGTGTAACGATGCTCCATCCAGTTTCGTGCAGTTTCCAGTTGCGCTTCACGCAACACAAACTTGATGCGTCCCCGCTCAGGGTGACGAATGTACCAGTAGGTAGAACAAAAATACTCAAACGCTTCAAGTGCGTCATCAACGTCCCCTGTGTCCGCACCCTTGCATTTGCGCCACTCCTTCTCGTTGAGAAGGTCTCCCAAATCCATTTATCGCCTCTTGGTGCTACCTCGACCGAAAGCCTTGTCTTTGGGGTTTGCCCAACGCAACACTGGCGGAAGAACCGCAATAACAGCCGCTTTCAACAAATCTTCAACATTGAAATTGCCGGTTGCCACAACTGCTGCAACTGCCGCGAGCGCTGCTCGCGCATATGAGAACAACGCTTCTTGTTGCTTTTTGCTCAGTTTCATCTTGCCTACTTTCGTGGTTATTCGGCTACTTCGGTGGCAGGTGAAACGAACACATCATTCACCGCATCATAGATGTCACCGATACCTGCGTACTTGCCACGAAAGTTGCCGTTGTAAGAAGTCTGCTTCCATTCGCCTGCGAGACCTAGCGATGCGATGAACGCCTGACCTGCCGCTTCGCTCTCAGGGAAGTCACCGCCGCCGCAGTCATCGTTAGCGATGACCAGAACCCGTGCGACCTGACCGTTCTCATTCAGTTCAGCGAAGTGCGCCATTACGCCACCACCAACGCACCCGTGCTAGTGAAACTATGAACCGTGTATGAACCTACGGTGGTGATAGTTCCGCCTGTGATAGTCCACCCTGTTGCGGCAGATGTGAGATAGCGAACGACGACGATGCCAGAACCGCCAGAGCCACCGTATTGGTCACCACCCGTCATTCCAGCACCGCCACCGCCGCCACCGCCTGTGTTTGCTGAACCAGCAACCCCTGATGTGCCGCCACCACCCGAACCTGCTGTACCGCCTGAGCCGCCGCTATCGCCACGACCACCTGCGCCACCGCCACCGTAAGTCACATTGCTTCCTGTGCGATAGTCGTTGTTCACGCCGTTGCCGCCGTTGCCGCCATTCAGTCCACTTGCGGCTGTTCCTACTGCGCCAGCACCGCCGCCACCACCGCCACCTGTAT
>Ga0214923_10007176_pt1 | contig 12229 bp, 15 predicted proteins | sample LL1510_MetaG_FD_177993 | JGI IMG/M metagenome (GOLD analysis project Ga0214923, IMG submission 177993) | Freshwater microbial communities from Lake Lanier, Atlanta, Georgia, United States - LL-1510 | ecosystem: Environmental > Aquatic > Freshwater > Lake | place: USA: Georgia | collected...
AAATCTTTTCTGGCTACATGCGAAACCGAATAGCCATCAATATTGTCATATAAAGAGCTAAATAATTTCGCCGCTAAATCGTAATTAAGCATTATTTTTCTAATTGATTGATATAGCCGATAATCACATCCAGACCGGCTTGCCAGAATTTTGGATCTTTCGCGTCAAGGCCAAATGGCGCTAACATTTCTTTGTGATGTTTTGTTCCACCTGATTCGAGCATTTGTAAATATTTCGCTTCGAAATTTTGAACTTTTCCTGACTTATAAACACCGTAAAGTGAATTCACCAAACACTCTCCGAAAGCATATGAATAAACGTAGAAAGGCGAATGAATGAAATGCGGAATATAGCTCCAGAAAAACTTATATTCTTCTTCAAATTTAAAGATTGGGCCAAGACTTTCTTTTTGAACTTCCAGCCAAAATTCGCAGATTTTTTCTAAAGGAATTTCACCTTTTTTGCGTTCGTCATGAATCTTTCTTTCAAATTCTAAAAAGGCGATTTGTCTTACAGCTGTATTGATCATATCTTCAACTTTTGCAGCGATAATCAGCTTTCTTTTTTTATTATCTTTTTCGTTTTTTAAGATTTTTTGGAAAGTTAATTGCTCACCAAAAACTGAAGCGGTTTCAGCTAAAGTAAGCGGAGTTCCGCTCATCAAATAGCCTTGCTTGCGCGCCAAATATTGGTGCACGCCGTGTCCTAATTCATGCGCCAAAGTCATAATGTCGCGAATTTTTCCCTGATAATTCATCAAAATATACGGATGAACTGATGGAATTGTTGGATGAGAAAAAGCGCCAGAATCTTTACCAGTTCTGACCGCAGCATCGATCCATTTTTTATCAAAAAATATTTTTCCAATTTTTTTCATCTCAGGATGAAATTCATCATAAGCTGTTAAAACCAGATCACGCGCATCTTCGAAAGGCATAATTTTATCTTCGGCTTTGCTAAGTGGCGCATTGCGATCCCAATGATTGAGGAATTCTTTGCCCAAAGTTTTGGCTTTGATTGTGTAATAGCGATGCGAAATTTTTTTGTAATTTTCTTTAACTTTTTTTACCAAAGTATCGACCACTTCATCTTCAACAAAATTGCTGAGATTGCGTGCTGATATTGGTTTCTCGAAACCACGCCATTTATCATCAACAGCTTTTTCTTTAGCTAAAGTATTAGTGATAAATGCAAAAATTTTGGCATTTTCTTCGAAGGTTTTGCCAATCGATTTCGCCGCATCTTTTCGAACTTTTTCGTTTGAATTTGAAGATAAATCAAAAATCTGCTGCGAGTTTAAAGTTTTACCGCGGTAGGAAAATTTTAGATTGTTTACAGTCTCGTCAAACAAACGTACAAAAGCGCTGCGACCAGTTATGTTTTTATCGAGAGAATATTTTTCTAAATCGTTGCTGAGCTGATATTTTTTGAAAGAACGAGTATCACGAATGAAAGGCTGATATTTTTTTAGGTCAGAATTTTTCAGCAAAGTGGCAAGTTTTTTGTCTTCAATCTGGTTTAATTCCAGTGTGAAAAAAACCATTTTCGATTCATATTCACTGAGTTTTTCGTTAATATTCTGATAGAACGAAATGTTGTTCTGATTAGACAAATCAGAAGCGTAGAGCAATTGTGAATAGCAACTTACACGACCAATTAATTCACAAATTTCTTCATATTTTTTGATCGCTTCGAATAATTTTTGAGCATCCAAAGTAACAATTTTTCCACCAAAATTTTTAGCAAAATCTTCACTGTGAGCCGCGATTTTTTTGATGTCAGCGGTAATTTTTTTATCTTTGGTCGAAGAGTAAAAATCTGATAAATCCCAGCTTGGTGGAGTTTGTATTTTTTTGGCAGGCATTATTATTTAGTAAAAATTGCGATAAGCTCTAAATGCTTGGTAGAGTAGAATTGATCGAGGGCGAAGAGTTTTTTGATTTCAAATCCCGAGTCAATCAGAATCTTGTAATCGCGAGCAAAACTTTGTGGGTTGCACGAAACATAAATGACATTTTTAAGCGCAGATTTGGAAATTTCCAAAACCTGCGGTGACGCGCCATTTCTTGGTGGATTAATGATTACCAAATCCAATTTATCCAAATCTCTTTTGGCAACTGGATTGGCGTATAAATCACAAATCTCGGTTTTGATTTTATGAGACATGTCGTTTGCCGCCGCGTTTTTACTGATTGATTCGACCATTTTTTCATCACCTTCGAAGGCAATAACTGATTTCACCAAATCTTGGATAGCAAAAGAATAGGCGCCAAATCCGGCGTAAATATCGACGACATTTTTGATATTTTTATTTTCTTCGACAAATTTTCTGATGATCGAAATAATATTACGAAGCCCTGTTTTTGTAGCTTGAATGAAGATTTCAGAACCTAATTCAATTTTAAAATCATCGAAGAAAATTTGATTTTTGCGCAGTAAATAAATCGGCGCGAGATGAGATTTTATTTTGTAGGAAGCGTTAAAATTTTTTTCCTTAGCGAAGGCAATAATCTTTTGGGTTTGAGCAAAACTGATTTCTTTGGAAGCGCCAAAAACCACATCCAAACCATTGTCAAATAAGGTTATCGTGACTTGAGTAAAAAGATTTTGTTCTTGAGTTTTTAAGAAATTTTTTAGCGATAAAATTGCATCTGAAATTGCTTTTTCAGCAACGAAACAATTTTCAATTTCGACAATTTCTTTCGATTTTTTGGCGAAAAATCCCACTTCATTTTTTCGGCCAACTTGCAGAATTATTTTGCGACGCGAATGGGGTCCAACCCAAATCCACTGGGCTTCTGGAGCAATATCTTGTTGCTTCAATTTTTTGTAATTTTCTTCCGATAAATCCAAAAAATCACAACCGCCACATTTCGAAAAATAAGGACAAGGAGAGCTATTTTCTGACTTAAGCACTTGGCATTGGGTCATTTTTTCTTCTCTGTAAAAAGTTTGATTTAATCAGGATGTTCAAACTTCCCGAGAAGTAAGCACTGATGCCGTAAATTAAGATTCCAACAAAAATCATCACGCCTAATTCTAAAACTTTTCCAAAATAATCAGCTTGATGGAAATGCTCGCGCATTATGAATAAAGAGATCGCCATGATAATCGAAGGTATCAAAATCATTACCATTTTTCTGGCGAAACCTTTCTCGAAATAGAAATGTTTTTTACGTAATAAGGTTGTGATTAAGATCGTTAGATTGAGGTAAGTCGAGGCGACAGAAGCCAAAACAATTCCGATATATCCGAAATGTAAGGCAAAGAAAACCACGTTCCAAAACGCATTATTAATCAAACAAATCATGGCGATTTTCATCGGAGTTTTGGTGTCGCCGCGTGCGAAGAATGCTGGCTCCATGACTTTTACCAAAACGTAAGATGGCAAGCCAAAAGAATAAAACATTAAGGCTTTAGCAACGATAAAACTTTCGTCAGACGTGAATTTTCCACGCTCAAAAAGTGAGGAAATAATTGGATAAGCAAGAACGGTTAAAGCTAGAGTAGCAGGGATTACCAGAATCAAACCAACTTCCAAAGCAGCATTTTGCAATTTAATCGCACCGTCATTTTCTCCAGATTTGATGCGACGCGAAAGTGCCGGAAGTAAAGCAACACCGATGGCAATTCCGATCATCGCCAAAGGCAATTGGTTGATGCGATCGGCATAATAAAGATAAGAAACTGCGCCAGCAATTACGCTGGCAAAAACTGAGTCGATTAGAAGATTAATCTGCATTACATTGGCGCCGATTACGCCCGGAATTAGTTTGCGGAAAAACTTTTTCATGTCGGCGTTAAATTTCGGAAATTGCGGATAAAGCAAAAATCCCGCTTTGAGAGTGAAAGTGAAAACCCAAATAAATTGTAAAACTCCAGCAAGGAACACGCCCCAAGAAAGTGCGTAGGCGTAGTTTGGAACTAAAGCACCAAATGCAGAAGTTGATGCGATCATCGTTAAATTAAGAATAATTGGCGATGATGCTGGAACTGCAAATTTTCCCATCGAATTCAAAACTCCCGAACAGAGAGAAACCAAAGAAATGAAAATCAGATAAAAAATTGTGATGCGGGAAAGAATAATCAGAAGCTCGGATTTTTCTGGATCGGTGAAGAATCCCGGGAAAAGAACTTTCATAAAAAATGGCATGAACATCTGAAAAATAATCGTGAAGAGGAATAACACGTAAAAAAGCAGAGAAAAAATATTTCTAACGAAAATTTGATCAGAATCAGCTGCAGCTTTACCACTTTTTTTATCATGCATTTTCTCAATAAAAATTGGCACAAAAGCAGAGTTGAAGGCTCCTTCAGCGAAAATTCGGCGGAAGAAATTTGGCAATCTGAAGGCAGCGAAAAAGGCGTCGGAAAGCATGCTGACGCCCAGATATTGTGCGATGGTGATATCACGAATGAATCCCAAAACTCGTGAAACCGAGATATAAAAAGAGATCGTAAAAACTGAGCGGAAAATGGACATTAATTAAACTAATTTTTCTAAAAATTCATCAGACAGATTTTCCGGCACAATTGTGACGGGAACTTTGATTTTATTGCCGATTTTTTGCGCCACTTTCGGCAACAAACTATTATCGCTTAAAGCGTTATGTGACTTGCCTAAAACCAGCATGGCACATCTTGGTGTATCTTTTATTTCTTTGATTATTTCAGTCATAATTTCGCCTTCGCGCACTGCAATTACTGGGATAATTCCGTAAGTTTGATGAATTTCTTCGGTTAATTTTTTAATATTTTTCTCCAGTTCTTGTCTTTTATCTTGAGCAATTACGCGTGAACCAAACATTAAATTTTTGTGTGAAGCTTCCATCACCGCTAAAATCGTCAAAGCGAAATTCATTTTTTTAGCTTTAAGACAAGCATAACGCAAAGCTCGACTCGAAGTATTAATAATATCGACACAAGCGATGATTATTGGTGTCGCGCTGTTTTTGGCTTCAGTCATATTTAGGAAAATAAATTATTTGCCGATGAATCGAATGAACAAATAGTTGGCAAGCCAACCGACCACAAGCGCCAATATCACGGTGATGATGCCGTAAAGGAAAGATTCTTGATAGGCAAAATCGAGAATTCTAGCGCTTAAACCAACCTGATTTACGTAGATTGGAATTGACTGAAATGACGTCAAATTATCTTCGTTAATCAAATAAATTTCGACGGTGTAAATGCCGCGAGAAATATTTTTGGGGAAATGCAACATCACTTTGAAGAGAGTTTCATCAAGGAAATCAATCTTACTGGTTGTAGGATAAAGCTTAGATTTCTCGAATTTATCGATGAGCTGAATTTGGAAATCATTTTTTTTGCTATCCGTGGCCTCACCAGAAAAATTGAACTTCAAATTACTTTTTCCCAGCTCAAGCATAGAAAGAATTTCAGCGCTTGCCGCATTGTCGCTGAAAGTGGAGAAAAGTGAATAATAGCTGTATAAATCTTTTACCTTAATACGTTCACCATTATGCCAGATGCCGAGGAATCTTTCTTTTTTGGTAATCATGAAATTCTTTTTCGGACCGCGCACTGCAATTACGATATTGCCGGTGTAGCCTTTGGCACCGAAAAGCAAAATATCCGCGCCACGAAAATTAGTATCGATGTTGATTTCATTAGTTGAAATGCCGGAAATTATTGGACTGGCATTGGCCGTCGAAAGATCGAGAAAAGAAGTAATTAGAAGAAATACTGCGAATAAAATTCTCATCTTTTAAGCACCTCAACTGTGTAAAGTGCTTCAGGAGCGGCGAAAAGGCTGAAAAACATTTTCAAACACACGAGGAAAATTATTAGAGCTAAAAAAGAACGCATATTGTCGGCATCAACTTTATAACCGGCTCTTGTGCCCATTTGTGCACCAATTGACGAGCTGATAATCATCAAAAATGCCAAAACAATATCGACGGAATTATTGGTGATTGCTTGTAAGAAAGTGGCGTTGCTGGCGATAAAAATAATTTGAAAAAGTGAGGTTCCAACCACAACAGCAGAAGGCATACGCAAGATATAAATCATTGCCGGAATCATCATAAATCCGCCGCCAATTCCCATTAAAGAAACCAAAATACCAATGCCCACACTCAAAACTGTAGGAACTATTACACTGACTGTAATATCGGATTTTGGAAAATGGATTTGCCACGGCAGTTGATCAATCCAAGCTAGGAAACGCTCAAAACGATCGGAATCTTTTTTCTCCCAAACGATATTATATTTTTTAGTCGAGAGAGTTTTGATGCTATCGACCAACATCATAATACTGATTGAGCCCAAGAAAATCACGTAAACCAAAGCAATAACTAAATCAATTTGCCCAGCTTTTTGCAGGATTCGAAAAAGCGAAACACCAAAAGTTGATCCAATAAAACCACCAATCACCAGAAACAATCCCATCTTCATATCGACCGTGCCTTTGTGTAAATGCACCATTAATCCTGAAACTGAGGAAGCGATAATTTGATTGGCAGAGGTTGAAACTGCAACTGCAGGCGGAATACCGATAAACATCAAAAATGGTGTGGCTAAAAATCCGCCGCCAATTCCAAACATTCCGGCCAAGAAGCCTGTGACAAGGCCTAATAGCAAAATCAGCAAGATATTTACCGGAATTTCAGCGATGGGAAGATAGATCTGAAACATTAATTTATGACGAGAATTTTTTGGCTTGCGAGCTCAAGATTTTTAAAATCAATTTCTTGCAAATCCTTTACCAGAGCTAGAGCGTGAATTGCGTTTTCATGCGAAACGGCTGACAGAATTATGCCAACAGATTTTCCTTCGCAAGCTATTTCACTGTTTTTCTCCGGCAAAATTTGGTCTAAAATTTTAACATGGAGAATCTTTTTGCGAATCTCGCCGCGATAATGAGTGCGTGCTGTCAGCTCTTGTCCAACGTAACAACCTTTTTGATAATCAATAGCATTTAAGTCGTCGAAACCAAATTCCAAAATGAAGGATTTATCGTGAGTTAAATCTGTTTCGCCTTCAGGAATTTTTAGGGAAATTCGGTTAAAATTATATTCTGATTCTGCGCTGTTTGCAGATAAATTTTGATCGGAAGAATAAAGCCTAAAACCAAGTTTGGCGTGTCGTGGATCTTGAAATCCTTGGCCATCTTGATTATAAAATATTTTTAGTTCGTCGTTCTTTTTTAAACTAACTTTTGAACGCAATTTATAGAAATTTAATTTCTGCAAAATCTCGTCACGTCTTACCGCAGAGCAATCCAGAATTAATTTTTCACCAATTTCAAAAATAAAAAAATCATAAAGAAATCGGCCCTGAGCACTTAACATTGCTGAATAAATCAGATTTGTTTCTGATGCTTTGTTAATGTCATTAGTTATCAAACCTTGCAGAAATTTTTTACGATCATCGCCCTTAACTTCAAGAATCGCGCGGTTTTGCAGATTTATTAATTTAGTCATTTTTTAACATTAATTGCAGATTTTTTTCTAACTTTGCCAAATCAACCACCAAACTTCCATGGTGAAAATCTTGAACTTGGCTATTGGGGCCAAGAGCACATTCCTGATAGAAATATTTGATGTTGAGCATGTTGGATAATTTACAATAATCAGTGATTGGCTTTCCATCTGGAGCAGGCGAAACCATTTCTAAAATTGCCGAGTTTTCTGACATGAATAACAGATTGGTAAGTCCTGCTCCATGTGGAGCAACAATATATTTTGCTTTAGCGCCAATACTCACCTGATCATCATAAGAAAATTGATCGATGACAACTTTTTTGAAGCCGAATTTTTCAAGCAAAATTACTAATTCATTTTCATTTTCGACGAAACGTAAAGCTTGACCAGCGCGCGAAATGTAAATTTTTTCACCAAAACCTAAATCGGATTTTATGTCTTTGGTTAATTCTCGGCGTAATTTTTGGAAAGTTAATGGTTGCTGTTGATAAGCCGAAACATAGGCCAATTCATTGACTTTAATATTCGATTTTCTACGTAAAAAAACGATCTGATTTTTCTTAACCCCAATCTTTTCAAGTGATGGCAACGCAAATTTATAACGCGCATATCTTTTTGGCAAAAATACTAAAGAATTTTCGAGCAAACCTTTTTCCTTCAAAAGCACAAGTCTGGTTAGAGCATAAATATGCCAGTGATAGTAATTACTGGTCCATTCATCAGTGATTAGTAAAAATCTTTTTTTGCTAAAATTGAGTTTTGGGAAAATGAATTTGAAGAAGAATTTATAGCCTTTGCTGTATCTTTTGTAGTTCTGTTCATGGATACAAGTTTCTACAAAAATTTTGAAATATTTAAAAACCACTGAATTAGTGGCGATGCGAACTTTTGATAAAAATTTTATTTCCGGAGCGCTGCAAATTTCGACGGGAAGATTTTTAAAAATATCAAATTCTGGATTATTTTCCTCAAAGTTCGCGGGCTTGCGATATTCGTAATTGATTGTTTGGAAGAGGTTTTGCATTTTTAAGCTTTGTTTAATTTATAAATTTTTCTGCATCTTTTAACACACATGAAAATTATCAACGCAATTCATGCACAAACTATCGGCGGAGTAGATCAGGTTTTTCGTGATTATACCGAAATATTGTTGCGACAAGGTCACGAAGTATCTCTTCTGATTTCTGCAAATCGTAATTGCGAATATAAAATTTTCGGCGTTAAAAAAATTTTCGAACTAAAAAATCGCGCCCAAATTTGCGATGTTTTGAAGCTGCTAAAAATTCTGATTATTTACAGACCAGACCTGATGATTTGCCATTCTCGACGTTTGATGAATTGGGCAAAAATTCTAAGAATATGCGCTAAATTAAAAATAATTAAAACCAAACTTATTGGCGTAAATCACGGCACCGCTTTTGAGAAATCACTGCTTTGCGATTATGTAATCAGCATTAATCAGGAAATTAATGATCTCGTTACGGCTCAAGGATTTGAGCAAAAAAAAGCCTTTATCCTACAAAATGCCATCCATATTACCGAAAAATATCGAGAAAAAACCATAAAAAATCCTCCAGTAATTGCGATGTACGGCCGAATTGAGCATCGTAAAGGTTTCGATATTTTAGCTAAAGCTTGCGAAATTTTAGATAAAAATGGCCAAGATTTTAAATTAAAACTCGGCGGCTTTGCCACCAAAGGCGACGGCTGGGATTGGCCTTTGATCGACAAATTTCTTGAGCAGAGTAATGTTGCTCACAAAACCCAAAAAGTTGGCGTTGTTGTCGATAAGAAAAAATTCTTTGAAGATGTCGATATTTTTTGCGTACCTTCAAGGGAAGAACCTTTTGGAATCGTAATTTTGGAAGGATTTTTACATTCAACTCTGGTGATTTCTTCTGATACTGTCGGCGGAAAACTTCTGATTCAAAATGATGAAAATGGCCTTCTTTTCGAAAATGAAAGTCATATCGATTTAGCGGTTAAACTTACATCAATCATCAAAGATTCTTCAACTTACAACGCCAAAACCAAGAAAGCCTTTTTACAGCTTGAAAAAGAATTCAGCTTTGATTCTCTTGAGCGTGGAATGTCGGAAATTCTCCAAAAAATTTATTAGCGATGCCAAAAAATATCACGATTAAACAGATTTTATTGATCTCTAGTTTGCTGGTCTCAACAACATCTTGCTCTTTATTTATCGAGCCAATGCCCGGAAGTTGGAACAGCGGTTTTAGTCCTCGTCCTTTAACTGGAGTTAAAAATTTTCCTTCAACCGATAGTGAATATGGCAAAGGCTTTAAAGATGGCTGTCACTCTGCGTGGGACGTTATTTCAAAAGGGCTTTTATCAGATATAAATCAGAAAAAATACGATTTCAAAAGAATGCAGAAAAGCCCTGATTATAACACAGGCTGGTATGATGGTTTTGAACAATGCACTTATATTCTTGACCATGAAGTTGTATAAAAAAATTATACTTTTGTCGGTTTTATTTTTTGGAATCAGCGCTTGCGTTATGCCTAAACATTCCGGCTTTTGGAATCCCGTTACTTTCGACATGACAGTTCCTGACGGACCGCCGGAATTTAAAGCCGGTTGGTACGCTGGATGCAAATCGGGAGCCAGTCTTAAAACATTTGCTAATAACGGAGTTTTTCAAAAAAATAGCGGACCTGATATTGGTAGCGGGGTTTATACTCACGATCCGGTTTATCAAAGTGCTTGGGGTCAAGGCTGGTTTGCTTGCTCAATTTATATCGGTACTTTTGTAGGTAACCCGGCAATGCAATTTTCTCCATTAGATTAAATGAAATTTCTTCGAATCACATTATTTCTGATAAGCCTGCTAAGCATCTCATCTTGCGAGAGCTACATGGCTGAATTCCTTCCTGAAAGACCAACTCATGAAATGGACGCTTCTTTAGTTAATGCTTCACCAGAATTCCAGCAAGGCTGGCGTGATGGCTGTGAAACCGGCATGGCTTCTGGCAGCAATACTTTTTACAAAATATTTTACCGAAACAATAAGGTTGATGGTTATAAAATGGCGGGATCAACCGACTATAAAACCGCTTGGAGTAACGCTTACTGGTATTGTTATCGAGCCGATTACATCAAACAAAAAAGTCCGATCTTTAGATCAATGTTTACTGGTGTAATGTAATGTTCAAAAAACCTACAGATTCGGTGCTAAAAATTTTAACAAATATTCTGCTAATAATTTTACTTTCTTACAGCCTAAGCGCTTGTCGCTGGATTACTGGCGCCAGCACTCCTTTTTATTCTTGGACCAATTTTAAAATTCCCGAAGGAACCCCTGTTTTCCAAGCCGGTTTTAAAGATGGTTGTTCTTCAATTTTATATGCTCGTGGTAACGACTTTTATCGCTCACGATATAGTTACAGATACGATCCGACAATGATCGGAAATACCGAATATCGCTTCGGTTTTCAGCGGGGAAACAGCTGGTGTTTCCAAACTATTATTTCTCCTGTAACCGGTCCTAGAAACGGTGGTTTGGGTAAATTTTTATTCGTTTATGGTAATGACAGCTGGGGCTTCGACGCGAGTCCGGGAAGTATAAATACCACCGGACTTTTTGGTGGGAATGTAGCTAACCCAATTTCAACAGACAGTATTAATGGATTTTTTGACGTACTTCAAAAAGGTACCGATGCTGGTGGTGTTGGCGGTGTTGGTTATACTACATTTGGTGCAAATCCATTGTGGTCTGGCGGTTCAAGTGGTCAATTTCTTGGTTGGTATTAAATATGTATAAAAAAATCTTTTTAATTTTTTTCAGTTGTTTTTTGGCAAGCTGTTCAACTGCCAATTGGTACAAACCTTACGGCTACTTATTATTCAGCCAAATGCCAAAAAACGGCAGTCCCGGATTTAAATTAGGTTGGATTCATGGCTGCGAATCTGGTCTTGGATCTCAATTTGGCGGCGCGTTTTTTATGTCGTTTTACAGTTGGAAACGTGATCCTGACATTGCTTCGGTCGATCCCAACATTCCAAGAATCCGCGCTCGTTACAAAAAAGAATTAAAAGATGTGAATTGGGATAATCCTGCCGAAGTGAAGAAAAATCTAAGTGATTACAATACTATTTTTTGGGGCGCGCATGGTTTCTGTCACGGTTCCGTTCTTGGCGTATTATACACCGCCGATATGGAACCACCTCTTCCCGGTCAAGATCGTTTTAGTATGAATCATGGCATCGGAAACGTCTTCAAGCTTGGTGCTCGTGATACAAGATTAGGTTCGAGTGGTATGTGGTAAACGTAAAATAAATTATCGGCGAATTTCACTTTGATTTTTCGTGTCGCGATTTCTAAATTGCGCCGAAATTTCCTTCCTCAAATTTTTTTCAAATAAAATGCTTCTCAAACTTACGGTTTTTTTGCCGCTTTTTGGTTTTTTATTTTCCGGATTCTTTTCACGAATTTTAGCGAAATCCTTTGCCGATAAATTTGCCCAAATTTTTTCCTGCACACTTTTAGTAACTTCGGCGATCTGCGCCGTTCTTATCTTCATTGATGTTACCAATAATAAAACTAACGAAATCGTTCCAATCATAAATTGGATTTCTTCTGGTGATTTTTCAGTTAATTGGGCTCTGAAACTCGACTCTCTAACTGCCATTATGTTGGTTGTTGTTACTGTTGTTTCGAGTTTAGTTCACATCTATTCCACTGGCTACATGCATGAAGATAAGTCGATCGCACGCTTCATGTCTTATCTTTCGCTCTTCACTTTTTTTATGTTGATCTTGGTTAC
>Ga0214923_10007178_pt1 | contig 12226 bp, 9 predicted proteins | sample LL1510_MetaG_FD_177993 | JGI IMG/M metagenome (GOLD analysis project Ga0214923, IMG submission 177993) | Freshwater microbial communities from Lake Lanier, Atlanta, Georgia, United States - LL-1510 | ecosystem: Environmental > Aquatic > Freshwater > Lake | place: USA: Georgia | collected 2015-10-15
CGCCCAAGCCCTGCTCGCATCCATGGCTTCCATGTACGCCATCCACCACGGTCCGGAGGGCCTGCGCTCGATTGCCCTACGTATTCACGGCCACGCCCAGCGTCTCGCGACCGAGCTGGCCAAGCTCGGATTCAAGATCTGTCACTCGTCCTATTTCGACACCCTCCGCCTCCAGGGATCCGCCAAAAGTATTTCCTCAGCCCTGAGGGCGGCTGCCCAAGCACATTACAACTTGCGGATTTTTTCCCCCACAGAAATTGGAATCACGCTGGACGAACGAACAGATGACGCCGAAATCAACCGTTTGCTTGAATTCTTCGGCAGAAAATCTTACGGCCAATCTCAGCGCAACCCTCCCCTGGCCGACTCCTTGACGAGGAAGGACTCCGCGCTTCGGCACCCCATCTTTTCGTCCCACAGTAACGAAAATGAACTTCTGCGTTATATCCGTTATTTGGTCCAAAAGGATCTAACTCCCGCCCAATCCATGGTTCCCTTGGGTTCCTGTACCATGAAACTGAATGCCGCCTCGGAGCTTACCCCGCTGGCTTGGCCCTCTGTCTCCGATCCCCACCCTTTCGCACCCACCAGCCAGAATACCGGATATCTGACCATGATCCGCGATTTGGAAAAATGGCTGGGGGAAATCATCGGCCTTCCGGCGGTTTCCCTGCAGCCCAACGCCGGATCTCAAGGAGAATACGCCGGTCTTCTGGCCATCCGTGCCTGGCAACACGCACGGGGAGAAGTGGCCCGGGATGTCTGCCTGATCCCCGTCTCCGCCCATGGCACCAATCCCGCCAGCGCGGTTCTTGCCGGTTTCCGTGTCATTCCTGTGGCCTGCGATCCCAAGGGCAATGTCGACCATGCCGACTTGGACGCCAAACTCCGGGAGCATGGCCCCAAGGTGGCGGCCGTCATGGTCACCTACCCATCGACCCACGGGGTTTTTGAATCGGGAATCCGCGAGCTATGCCAAAAGGTTCATGCCGCCGGCGGCCAGGTCTACATGGATGGTGCCAACCTTAACGCTTTGGTGGGGATCTGCCGCCCGGGGGAATTTGGGATTGATGCCTGTCATCTGAATCTTCACAAAACCTTTTGCATTCCCCATGGCGGGGGTGGACCCGGAGTGGGACCGATCGCCGTGGCCCCGCATTTGGCCCCCTACCTTCCCTCCAACCCCATCCTTCCCATGGAATCAGGTCATGTTGGCGCCGTGGCGTCCGCACCCTACGGGAGCGCCAGTATTCTCGTCATCCCCTGGATGTATCTGGCCATGATCGGTTCCCAGGGACTTTCTCTCTGCACTCAGGTTGCCATTCTCAACGCCAACTATCTGGCTCACCGGCTGGCCCAACATTATCCGATCCTTTACCGAGGTGCGGGTGGATGGGTCGCCCACGAATTCATCCTCGATTTTCGACCCTTTAAATCCAGTGCGGGAATCGAGGTCGAGGATGTGGCCAAACGCCTGATGGATTACGGATTCCATGCCCCCACCATGTCTTGGCCGGTGGCCGGAACCCTGATGATCGAACCCACCGAATCGGAATCGCGGGAGGAAATGGATCGCTTTGCCGATGCCCTCATCTCCATTCGCCAGGAGATCGCCGAAATCGAAGCCGGCCGGATGGATCGAACGAGGAATCCCTTGAAGCTCGCGCCTCATCCGGCCATCGACGCTCTTGCGAATACCTGGGACCGCCCATATTCCCGCGAGCAAGCCGCCTATCCCGCCCCTTGGACGCGGAATTGGAAATATTGGCCACCGGTGTCCCGGGTTGATTCCGTCCATGGGGACCGCAACCTTGTCTGCTCCTGTCCGTCGGTTTCCGAGTTAGCCAGTTAACTCTTCGTCGACACCACCTCTACGCCCGTGTACTTCGCCGACTGCTCTTCGGCATGATACGAGCTCCTGACCAGCGGCCCGCTCTCGCAAACTCCAAATCCCAACCCCAGCGCCCGCTCTTTCCAGCGGGCAAACTCCTCGGGAGTCACCCACCGGTCGATCGGCAGATGTTTGGGGGTGGGGCGCAGGTACTGGCCTAAGGTCAAAATATCCACTTTTTCCTCCGCCAGATCCACCAAAGTCTCCTCAATCTCCTCCTCTCGCTCCCCAATGCCGAGCATCAGACCGGTCTTGGTCACAAAACCTTTGGCTTTGGCACGGCTCAATAGCTCAAGGCTCCGATCATACTGCGCCTGCACCCGGACGGGCTTCTGTAACCGCCTCACCGTTTCTATGTTGTGATTCAAAATGTCTGGTTCGGCCTCGAGAACCGTGTTCAGGCTTTTTTCCCGGCCCTTGAAATCAGGAATCAAAACCTCGATATGCGTTTGCGGGTTGACATTCCGCACAGCCCGAACGGTTCGCGCCCAGATTTCCGCTCCCCCATCGGGCAAATCATCACGGGCTACCGACGTGATCACCGCATGCTGTAGTTCCATGATTCGGACAGCCTCCGCCACCCTCGCCGGCTCACCCCAATCCACCTCGCCGGGTTTTCCGGTCGCAATGGCGCAAAACCGACAACTTCGGGTGCAGGTCTCCCCCAGGATCATGATGGTGGCCGTCCCTCGGCTCCAACACTCCCCCAAGTTTGGGCAGTGGGCACTCTCACAAACCGTGTGCAAGCGATTGTCTTGCACAAGATTGCGAACCTTTAGATAACCAGGCCCGCCGGGTATCTTCGCCCGGAGCCATGGGGGTTTTCTTTCCATCCTGAGAGCCTAGCAAAGAAATTCACCCCACGCACCAAGATCATCCCCAGTCATTCCGTTTATTCACCCTTGTTCACCAACCATTATCCCATGACAGGGTGAGGGATTGGTACCACAACGATTTCCGTTGATTCTTTTGAATCATGCTCAGCGGATTCTCCCAAGCATTCAGAGGACTGTTGCTGGCTGCGTTTTTCCTGCAAGGCAGCTCGCCTGGGCTGAAGGCGATGGATGATGAGACGGCGAAAACCATCGCGGATCTCAAGTCACAGGTCCAAACACTGATCGAGGAGGTCAAAAAACTAAAGAATCAGGAAAGTGGCGATGCCCCGATCACCCGACTGCGAACCCCTTCGGAGGAATCGGCAAAGACCCCCACCATTCCTCCGCATCCGATTGGTTATACTCCCTTTCTAACTCCCAAAGCTTCTTCACCACCCCAAAAAAAACCCTTTCTATCCCCCGATGCCCAGGAGCAACCAACGATGGAACAACAGGTCGAGGGAACCACTGAATTTGCACCCAGATCAGAACAGCAGCCCCGCATGGATCTTCCGATGGTCGACATCTCCGAGAAAGGCATGATTTTTCGCTCGAAAGATAACCACCACCTGATTCGGTTGGGCGGATTGCTGCAACTCGACGATCGGCAGTTCGTTGACCCGGGAACCTCGGATATGTCCAAGTTTCTTGTTCGCCGGGCTCGACCCTATGCGTCCGGCTACTTTTACGATGACTGGGAATACCGGTTTGCACCGGAATTTGCGCTCTCCTCTCCTAACGCCACCACGTACTCCACAACCATTGCCGATGCCTTTATTAATTTTGATACCGTGGAGGAAATCCAGGTACAGGCCGGAAAATTCACCGTTCCATTGGGCCTGGAAATGCTTACTCCCGTGGCATTTATTCCCTTCGCCGAACGCTCTCTCACCTCCAACTTGATCCCCAACCGGGATTTGGGCGTGATGGCTCACGGGATCCTTTTTGACCAAAAGTTGTCCTGGGCGGCCATGGTGGGCGCAGGAGCACGGAATGACACGGTGCAAAGCGGTTTGGACTACGGCACCGGTCCCGTGGGTTACTTTCGCTTGTTTTGTCAGCCTTTTCGCAACGAATCAGATGTGCCGGAGGAACTCCATGGCCTTCACCTGGGCGTGGGAGGCAGTATTGGATGGCAGACAGAGAACCAGTCCATTAGTTCTTCCAACCTTTTCCAAAACTACAGTACGGACGGTGGCAACACCTTTCTGTCCTTTCCCAACGGCCTCGGAGTGCAGGGGGAAGTTTGGCGCATCAGCCCACAACTCTACTATGAAAATGGCCCCGTTTCGGTTTGGGGGGAGTTCACCGCCGAGCAACAAGGGGTCAATACAGCTCGTATTCCCGGTACCTCCGGGGGGGGCTTTACCAATTACCAAACCACTGCTTGGAACGTGGAAGTGGATTGGGTTGTCACGGGGGAACCTTGCTCACTCGGTGGAATCGTCCCAGAAAAGCCGTTGGATTTCTCCACAGGGGATATCGGTGCATGGGAACTCGCCTTCCGATACGATGGCCTCGCTGCGGGGGCAAATATGTTTCGTCCGGTAAGTGAAGGCGGCATGGGCCTCTCTCAGACGACCAATGCAACTGGCGTCAACGGTGCTTCCGTCGCCCTCAACTGGTACCCGAATCGCATCATTCGGCTCGGGGTCACCTTGGAATACAACGCCTTCACCGGTGGAGGGGCGCCCAACACAGTCGTGGAAAACAATGAGCTCGGCTTCATTACGCGACTCCAACTGTTTTACTAAAGATCTCTTGTCTCAGCCGTTTCTCTCGCTTGGATTTCCAGATGAAGCATCCCTTGAGATTTATCCTGGCCCTGGTTTTATGGATCGCGGTTTCCCTTTCCCAAGCCGGGATTCCTGCTGAAAAAGCGCGTGCGACCCTGGACGCGGGCAACGTGCGTTTTGTTGATGGAAAAACTTTGGCCCACTCCTGGCAAAAAGGCACGGTCGTCAAAACAGGCGCCTTAGGGCAAACACCCTCGGTTGCCGTCTTGACCTGTGCGGACTCCCGCACCCCGCCGGAAGTGATTTTCGATATGGGGGTGGGTGATCTTTTTGTCTGCCGCAACGCAGGCGGTTTTGATACCCCGGAGGTCAATGCCACGTTCGAATACGGCGTGGCCGCCCTTGGGGTTCATACCATCCTTGTTCTGGGTCACTCGAAATGTGGCGCCGTCACCGCCACCCTTGAGGGCAAACCTGTCCCGGGAAACATTTCCCTTTTAACCAAATCCCTCCGACCCGGAATTGATAAAATCCATCAGGATCACGCCGACCTCTCCAAGGAGGATCAGCTGAATCACGCGGTCGAAGCTCTCGTTCGCTACCAGATGCTGGAGCTCATCAAAAACAGCGAACTCCTGCAGAAAGCCAAGGCAGACGGCAAACTGCAGATCATCGGGGCCGTTTACGACGTGGATACGGGCCGGGTTCATTTCCTCGATTAACAGCTCTCTGCTCGTTTGCCCATCCGGATAGGGCTACCCTCTGGGATGGTCTTGCCACCGAAACCCGAACTCCTTGCCCCAGCCGGAGACTGGGAGTGCCTCATTGCAGCGGTGACCGCAGGGGCCGATGCAGTCTACTTCGGACTCCCTGCCTTCAATGCCCGTCTCCGTGCCGAAAATTTCACCGAGGCCGATCTTCCCCTTGTCATGGAGTACCTCCATGCCCGCGGTCGCCGCGGATATCTCACTCTGAATGTGCTGATTTTTCCATCCGAACTAACCGAAGCTGAACGACTGCTTCGCTGGGTCGCAAAATCCAAGGCGGATGCCATCATCGTCCAGGATTTGGGGTTGGTGCGTTTGGCCCGCGAAGTCTGTCCTGAGGTGGAAATTCATGCCTCCACCCAGATGACCCTCACATCGCCAGAGGGAGTTGCCTTTGCCCGGCGCCAAGGCATTTCCCTGGCTGTTCTTGCTCGTGAACTCTCCCTCCGTGAACTTGCCAAGTTCCCCTCCGTAAATGAGCCCTCCGCTCTTCCCCTGGAAGTTTTTGTCCATGGAGCCCTCTGTGTGGCCTACTCGGGCCAGTGTCTGACCAGTGAAGTCCTTGGTCGGCGTAGTGCGAACCGGGGGGAATGCGCCCAAGCTTGCCGCCTTCCCTACCGTCTGGAGGTGGATGGACAGCTCAAGGATCTGGGCGATCGAGCCTACCTTTTATCTCCCCAAGATCTCGCCGCCGTGAATGAGGTCCCCGAACTAATCAAACTCGGACTTTACTCCTTTAAAATCGAGGGCCGACTCAAGTCCCCCGATTACATCACCGCGGTCACTTCGGTCTACCGGAAGGCCATCGATCGGGCCTTGGCCAACCAACCCGCCCCAGCCTCCAAAGAGGATCAATACCGGCTCGAGATGACTTTCAGTCGGGGCCTATTTTCTGGTTGGTTTCATGGGGCGGATCATCAACAGCTCGTCCACGCGCGTTTTGGAAAAAAGCGTGGCCCCCTTGCCGGTCGTATCTCCCGCACAGGACCGGACTGGGTGGAGTTGGACCAGAAACTCGTGAGTCTCAGCCCGGGAGACGGAGTGGTCATCGATCGTGGCACCGACACCGAGAAAGAGCCGGGAGGCTTTCTCTTCGGAGTGGAGGGCAACCGACTTCTGTTTCGGCGTGGCTCCCTTCCTGCTGACACGGCCAAGCCGGGTGACCGCGTCTGGAAAACCAAGGATCCCCAGTTGGAAAAACAATTAAGGGCCGAACGTTCGAAAGAGGCCCCAGCCCAAACCACTCCTCTTCATCTAAAAATATCCGGTCAGCCAGGAAAACCGCTTTATATCCACGCGACGACAGCTGATCAGGAAGAGCTACTCACCTCCACCACGCCCCTGAATGCTGCCAGAAACCGACCCCTGACCGCTGAATCCCTCAGGGAGCAGTTCGGTCGCATGGGCGGCACTCCGTTTCACCTTGGGGAACTGATGGTGGACCTTCCCCAACCAGTAATCCTACCTGTTTCCGAACTCAATCGGCTAAGAAGAGAAATGGTCACCCGCTTCTCTACACCCACGCCATCATCCCACTTTCCTAGGAATGTGGGACAATCCGCTGAATCGGTTTTACCCAAGCTCCTGATCCCCATCACTGCCGTCAGAACGTCTCACTCCTCTACCGAAAACCGAAATATCGCAAGCGAGGCAAAGCTTTCCGTTCTCTGCCGAGCCCCATCACAAGCAGAGGCTCTTCTTTCTTTGAATCCCGACCTTCTCTATCTCGATTTCGAAGATATCCGCCGTTTTACCCCCACCGTTGAAACCATTCGAAAGCAGTCCAAGATCCCCGTCTATCTTGCCACTCCCCGGATTCAAAAAGCCGGGGAAACAGGTTTTTTTCGCTTGATCGAGAACGCCAAGCCCGATGGCGTCCTGATCCGCAATCTGGGCGCTCTCGACTACTTTCGTTCCGCCAAACTTCCCATGATCGGTGACTTCTCCCTGAATGTGGCCAACCCACTCTCTGCCGATCTCTTCATCCGCGAAGGCTTGCAACTCCTCACGCCCAGCTACGATCTCGATATCACCCAGCTCCTGGAACTTCTTCGCTTATCCCCCCCTTCTTGGTTTGAATGCACCCTGCATCAACACATTCCCATGTTCCATATGGAGCATTGCGTATTTGCCGCTTTCCTGTCCCAGGGAAAAGACCACCTCACTTGCGGTCGCCCATGCGATCATCACCGCATTGCAGTACGCGACCGCGTGGGTGAAGCGCACCCCATCCGAGCCGACGTCGGTTGCCGCAATACCGTCTTTAACGCACGCCCCCAGTCCGGCATTTCCCATCTCCAAAACCTTCTGGATGCCGGACTCCGTAGATTCCGAATAGAACTCCTCGACGAAACGCCGGACGAATCAATCCGCCTCCTGGACGCCTACCGAGAGGCCATGGCGGGTCGGTCCAATCCCCGACACCTGGCCAAAATTCTTGGCGCGCGGGATCAACTGGGGGTCTTGTCCTCCAAATAAAATTCGCCAACGTTCATCTCTACCCAGACGGACACTGCTGGGGCAGGTTGTAATCAGGGGACTCTACTGCCCCTGACCCCGGCTGAAACCCGGCTTGCCGTCAAAGTTGTAGAGGTTTTCCACCTTCACCCATTCAACGCCAGCCTGTCGCACACGCTGTAAGAGCTTTTCTAGCACCTCATGGGCAATGAAGCCCGGCTTGTCCTCCGGCAACTGAAAGCGGCAGCGGGTTTCATCCACCGTAAAGGTCTCCGCCATCCCTCCGGGCCAAACCTTCATTCCGCGGTTGGAAAGCATTTCCAGTTTTAATCCATCGGCGGCCAGAGGTTGCAGTTTGGCGGCCAATTGATCCATCGTGCCGTTGGGCCAAAACACAAAAATATCGGCCCCCACCAACTCCCGCTTGGAAGTATCGCGCTTGTAGAGAGGGCGTGTGGTCAAAGGCCGGGTCGGGGCTTTTGAATAATCAACCGGCTTCAGTTTTGCCGGCTTTTGTCCAATCCGGGCCACAACGGCGGCGGCAAACTCTTTCGTTCCCACTTTCTGTTTCGAGGCGCCTTCGCGGAAAATGTCATAGGTGTGGATACCGTCCTCAATCGTCTTAAGCCAAGCGTTGTGCACCTTCTCGGCAACATCGGCTTGGCCGATATGGACTAACATCTGCACGGCCCCCAAAAACAGCCCCGAGGGGTTCGCCAGATTCTGCCCCGCCCGGCGCGGCGCGGATCCGTGGATTGCCTCAAACATCGCACAACCGTCCCCGATGTTGGCGGACCCCGCCAAACCAACCGACCCTGCGATCTGGGCGGCCACATCGGATAGGATGTCCCCGTAGAGGTTGGGCATGACGATGACATCAAAGACCTCGGGCGTGTCGGCCAACTTCGCCGCCCCGATGTCGACGATCCAATGCTCTTTCTCAATATCCGCATACTCCGCCCCGATCTCATCAAACACCTTGTGGAAGAGACCATCCGTCATCTTCATGATGTTGTCCTTGGTGAAGCAGGTCACCTTCTTGCGGCCGTAGGCCCGGGCGTACTCAAAGGCATAGCGGACGATCTTTTCGCATCCAGGCCGGGAAATCAACTTGAGGCACTGGGTCACGTCATACGTCCGGCGGTGCTCGATTCCGGAATAGGTGTCCTCTTCGTTTTCACGGACAATCACCACATCCATCCTGGGGTGCTTGGTCCGGATAAAAGGATCGTAACTAAGACAAGGCCGGATATTAGCATAGAGACCGAAAGCCTTTCGGGTGGTCACGTTGAGCGACTTAAATCCCCCCCCCTGGGGCGTGGTGATCGGTGCCTTGAGGAAAACCTTGGTCCGGCGCAACGACTCCCAGGCCGAAGGCTCAATGCCTGCCGAATTTCCCCTCAAATACACCTTTTCCCCGATCTCAATCTCCTCGATGTCCAATCGGGCCCCTCCCCCTTTCAAGATAGCCAACGTGGCTTCCATGATTTCCGGGCCGATGCCGTCCCCGCGGGCGACTGTGATAGGTGTGTTTTTCGACATAAGCTGTAAAGAATTGCGGTTCAGCATGGTTCGGTCAACGTCAAACCCCCCGCTTGAGCCCCCCCCAAAGCAAAAGTAGCCTAACTCGATGCGCTTGATCGGAACCGGAACCGCACTACTGCTCTTGTGCCTGCCTCTGCAGGCGCACGATGTTATCCTTATTTCCGGTGGACCCGCCCTCCGCTCCTTTGAAAAATACAAGAAAGCCTCCCATGATAAATACTGGGGGAACTTCATTGATTCCGCCCTCACCCGTGCGACAGAGCTAAAAAAATCCTTAGCCCCCGCAGACCAGATTGTCTGGCTGGTGTTTCGCCCCAGCTACACGAGTCGCGCCTCCGAAGATCAGCAGGACTACCTCAAAATCATCGAAGAGCGGGGAGCTCAAGTGGGCCTGACTCCGATCTATTTTGACAACAAGACCCAGCTTTTTACCCTTCTCCGCCGCGACGGGTCCAAGGAGAACCCTAAGATTTCCCGGCTGGAGTACTTCGGCCATTCCAACAAAAAATGCTGGATGTTTGACTACAGCAACCGCGTGGACGGCGGAGCCTTGGAACCGCTCGTGGTCCATGTGGATGACCTCGACAAAATTTCCGGCTCCAGCTTTACGCCGAATGCAGAGTGCGTCAGCTACGGGTGCCACTCCGGCGAGGAGTTTTCCCAGCGTTGGCGAATGATCGTCGGCCGCCCGATGGTCGGGGCCGTCGGCAAGACCGACTATAGCGATGGGGGCATGCCGAAACTTTCCAACGGTAAGGACGGTTCATGGGTCTACTGATCCCGTTTTTTATTTCCCTAGCGGTTCCCGCGATCTGCTGGGCCCCTCCGTTACCGCTGCGCACTACGGACGCTCCCGCAATAACCGCCGAATCCACCCAGATCCCGGCAGAGAGCGAAACCCAAAATGAGGAGGAGATTCGTAAACCGCTGGAGGAAAAGGTAGCTCGGGCCACCCTGCCTGCAGCCCATACCCCCGCCAAACATGGGGAAACCGAAGGGGAGTCGTGGGTGGCCCAACGAACCATGGTGGAGGACTACTGTGGTTGGGGTTGGATCAAAAAAGACAAGGAATCCTGGCGCCAGGCGCGCTGGGTGGCTCTGGAAGGCACCCCTGGAATCTGTCCCCTTCCCCACACTTTTCTACCGCGTCCTGAGGACGATAAAAACTATCAGTATCGGTTCTTCGGAACCTTTGCTCCCTACCGGGCCTACGAGCCTCAAGCCGACGTCTGGGTGGATGTCTTCATCCTCCAGGGCTTTATGAGCCTGGGACCCGCCAAGGAGGAGATTCGTCGCACCCCGCCCGCTCAGGCCAGTTCCGGGGTCAACCGCTTTGCCGAGAGAGGAGCCAACGTCCGGTAGTCTTGACCTGATCACCCGCCTCTGGCATAATTACTTAATGCGCGAACAGATTATCTTTGAGTGCACGGAAGCACGGGCCGAGGGTAAACCCCCATCCCGCTACTTCGGCACCAAGAACAAAAAACTTCAAAAAGACCGGATTGAATTGAGGAAGTTTAATCCCTTCCTCAAGCGCTACACCGTTCATCGCGAGAAAAAATAATTTCCGCTTACGGGCCCGGGGCAGGTCCCTTCTTCTTTTCCACAGGCACCAAGACGGCGTCCTTCATTCCGTGGATCAATTTTTTATCCGTTGGACATAACGTGGCCAGCGCACCCTTTAACTCCACTCGATCTCCCGTGACCAGATAGTACGGACAAAGCCGAAGCCGCCATTTTCCCTCCTCAAGCTCCCTTTGCTCGTCATTCCAAACCGGGTGCGTCACGGAAGCAGGATGGGCGAATTTTTGCAAAAGATGCGGTTGTTGCGGCCACTCGCCAAGCGCGCGTCTCACCTCTTCAACCCATCGTTCCTTCGGATGATCACTTCCAATGAAAATCCCGCGGGAACCCCAAGCGCGAGGTGAGAAACCACTGATCTTAATGACCAAATCCCTCGCCTTTTGACTAAAGCCTTCCAGTTCGCTCCAAGATTGGATGCCCAGCCCCGGCAGGACACCTTCGGGCGGTAGTTCCATCGGTCGCAAAGGCCAAGCCCTTGGAACCAATGCTCTCAGTTCCTTAAAGAAGCCCTCGCCGAGTTCTTTTTTCCACCACTCCTCCAGCGGCTTGATCCAAAAGATTGCCCACCACAACTTCTCCTCCAAATAGGCCTTGGGGGGAGCCTCCATCTTCCAATGCGGACTCCAACTAGATCTGATGTCGCCGAGATTCATCCAGTCAAACATTTCAAAGAAGCGGAATACTTTATTTTCCCCCAAACGATGGCCTTCCGCGGATTTCACCCGACCCGATCCCAGCAACCACTCCCACTCCGGCCGATACTCAGACGCCTCCTGAGAGACCAGCACCTCCCCGGAATCACCCAAGACCGCCTCAACCATCTCCCTCATCCCGCTTTCTCCGCCTAAAACTGAGTGCCCCATGCCCGTGTATTGCTCCTGGAGCCACGCCGTGAGCCCAATTCCCCCTGGGACGGAATCAATCTCCGTCAGGGCCCAACCTTCATGGGTCCGAATCAGGTCAGGTCGGAGGATTCTCGGGGTGACACCCTTTTGCTCACGCCCTAATCGGACAACCTCCTCCGGCTTCCCTTGATCTAACCATTCCGATACCCACGCCGGCCCCTCACCCGACGCACTAGCTCGATAAATTTGATCCGCTGCTTTGAGAAAGGAGTGAAGGCGTCTGCCCAGCCCTTCCAGAAATGCAATATTCCCGTCATCCAGAACAAGGGGGCGATCCGACCACTGCCAGCTTTTTCCCTCAAAGAGACCCCCGGCAGGAAGATTGCCTCTAAGTGTTTCAACCCAACCCGAGCCCTTCATTTCGGGGGATTCTTGACCAAGCGGTGCGCCAGACGGATGGCGGCGATGAGGCTGTCCGGTTGGGCCGTTCCACGACCAGCGATAGAGAACGCCGTTCCATGGTCCG
>Ga0214923_10007179_pt1 | contig 12226 bp, 8 predicted proteins | sample LL1510_MetaG_FD_177993 | JGI IMG/M metagenome (GOLD analysis project Ga0214923, IMG submission 177993) | Freshwater microbial communities from Lake Lanier, Atlanta, Georgia, United States - LL-1510 | ecosystem: Environmental > Aquatic > Freshwater > Lake | place: USA: Georgia | collected 2015-10-15
AAATCTAAAGGTATTATTAAATCTACTTCATTTTCAGCATTACTATAATTAGAAGTATAAGTATCAGATTTTAATAACATAAAATTTTTACCTAATTGTTTATTAAAATTTGACAATTCATCCCACGCATTTAAAAATTGTGGGTATAATCTATCTACTATAACACCACCAATTTGTAATTCAATTGGTTCACTAAAAATGCCATATCCAATAGTATCACTCCAACAAAGATAGGTACCATTAACTTTAATCAATTTAGGTAATTTAATATGTAAATGTAATTTAGAAAGTAAATGTCCTCTTTTTGGAATTTCACAAGTTGTTTTTTGCCCAAATGAAGCAATATCATTCATATTTAATTTTATTGTTTCTGTAGCAAAATTAACATACCTATAATAGTTATATTTAAACATATTAATTTGAGGATCTTTTGTTAAATATAAGTCTTGTAATCCAAGAGCTTGCAACTGAAGAATACTTGGTGACATTTTTATTAATAAAAGTAAATAAAAAAAAATGATTTAATAACCGTTTCAAATAATTGTATTATTTAACTTAAAATTAATTAAATTAATTAATTTTATTAAATATATATATAGTTTTAATGGCTTCTAAATTATGTATAAAAAGATTAAATAAAGAAATTTTAATGTATCAAAAAGAAAATTTTAAATTTCCTAACTTAATATTACGACCAGATCAAAATAACATATTAATATGGTATTTTATAGTATATGATTTAAAAGATACATCATTCGAATCAGGTGTATATTTTGGAGAAATAACATTACCAAATGAATATCCTTTAAAACCACCAAATTTTATTTTCTTAACTCCAAATGGTCGTTTTCAAACAAATACTAAAATCTGTACAACTTTCTCTGCTTATCACCAAGAAACCTATACAAGTACTTGGAATCTTTTAACGATGATGGAGGGTTTAATATCATTTATGACAGATATTAACCCAGATAAAGGAATTGGATATATTTATACAACAAATGAAGAAAAAATCGATCTTGCAAAAAAATCATTAGATTGGAATAAGTTAAATAATATTTTTAATGTAATTTTTCCAGATATAGATTCATTATTGTAACTTTATTTTTTATCAATCATTTTTGTACCTTTTACAATATCTATAAAATTATATTTATTTACAAATTGATTATAATCTTTAATATTATCAATAGAACATATCATTTGAGTTGTATTAAATTTAGAAATTGTATCAACATATTGTAACGTTCCTATTGCAGTTGCTGCATTTAATTTATCTATTTCTTCCAAGAAAATTATAACTTTCTTTTTATCAGATTCATCTTCTTCAGAATATGATTTTGTATTTTCATTATTTTTAATTTTAGAAATTATTTCATTAAAATTAATAAAGATATCACTTTGTAACATCTCTTTAATTTTATTTTCAAAAGTCTGCATTCTTTCAATTAGATTAGATGATTCTTTAAAGAATCTAGAATTTATATTAAACAAATCTTTTGTTTGAGTGTGATTTATTTCGTACCAAATATTATTTATATCAATGTAGGGAACTGGTGGGGGATTATTTGCATTTCTAGATAAATTTAATACACAAAATACACTAATAATAATATCTTTGAAATTGAAATTTTCACCAAGTTCTTCTTTAATCTTGTCAAAAATTTCACTATGTACATCTTTTGTATCTGTTAAAATAGGAAAACAATTATCATTTATACAATAATTAGATAAACAAGCATCAATAAACGTAGGTGAAATATTAATACTTGATTTATTTTTTTCAATTAATATCTTTTTAATTATGTCTCTAATATCATTTAAAGAATTATTAATCATAATACTCTCATTTCTTCTTAATTCACAAATCTGTTTACCATAATTTAATCTACAAGATGTTTCTTTTATTATATCTTTTAATTCTGCATATATATAATTAACCATATCTGTTAATCTAAATAATAAATCATCTGCTTCTCCAGACTTACTATAAAAAGTTATCAAAGATTTCCATGTATCTTCAAAAATTGTCTTATCATTATCTGTATTTACTTTTATCGTTTTAAATATATGATTTGAAAATAAATCTCTCCATTTAGATATAAATTCAGTCATGTTTTCAGTTTTACTTTTTATTATCTTTTGACATTTTGGTATACCCTTTTTACATTTAATCTGTAAATCTAATGAATAATCAAATAATATTTTATCACTTAAATTTGTAACTTCTCCATTTATAAAATCATTTACTAATTTTTTTCTTGTTTCGAAATACTTTTTCAAAACAGGTTTCATTTTGTTCATTTCTTCATAAGGATTGCTACCCCATGCATCTCTATTTTGTTTTACTTCATCTTGGACACTTTTAATTTTTGTAATACCATCTTTTGAATCTGATAGATCTCTTAATAAAGTTCCTTTGGGATATAACACATCAATATCATTTAAATAAGAATAATCAATTGTTTGCATCACATAATTGAAAAATTTTATTTTCAATTTATTAATTTCAAGATCAGAAGATGCATCTTTGGGTCTATTTAGTTTAAAGAATGCTAATATATTATCAGCATTTCTAGTATCTTTATCAAGATTTTCTTTAGAATGATCAGAAAATACATCAATACCTTTGCTATATAATAATTTTACAAAATCAAATATATTATCAATAGTATTTTTCCTTTGAATTTCATCATCTGGGAAATATCTTTCGCAAATTGAAATTAAAATATTCTTTTGCATTTCATAATAATTACCTGTTTTTTCAAAAAATCTATTGTTACGAATATGTTTATTCATTTCATCTCCTACTTTCAAACGGATTTTAGAATCTTTATCAAATATATACAAATCTTCATTTTTTGTAATATATTTATCACAATCTGCACTTTCTATATTTATTAATTCTTTTTCTATTTCAGGTGCAGTTACAACCTCAGATACTGGTTCAGTCACTTCTTCAGAAACTTCTGTGGGTTCAGATACTTCTTCTGAAACTTCTGTAGATTTAGATACGGTAGGCTCAGATACTTCTGTAGGTTCAGATACTTCTGTAGGTTCAGATACAGTAGGCTGTGAAACTTCTGTTGATTCAGATACTTCTGTAGGTTCAGATACAGTAGGCTCAGATACTTCTGTTGATTCAGATACTTCTGTAGGTTCAGATACGGTAGGCTCTGAAACTTCTGTTGATTCAGATACTTCTGTAGGTTCAGATACTTCTGTTGATTCAGATACTTCTGTAGGTTCAGATACGGTAGGCTCTGAAACTTCTGTTGATTCAGATACTTCTGTAGGTTCAGATACGGTAGGCTCTGAAACTTCTGTTGATTCAGATACTTCTGTAGGTTCATATACGGTAGGCTCTGAAACTTCTGTTGATTCTGTAACAGTTGGTTCGGTGACAGTTGGTTCGGTGACTGTTGGTTCTGTAACAGTTGGTTTGGTGACTGTTTGTTCGGTGACTATTGGTTCTGTAACAGTTGGTTCGGTGACTGTTTGTTCGGTGACTATTGGTTCGGTGACTGTTTGTTCGGTGACTGCTGGTTCGGTGACTGTTGGTTCGGTGACTGTTGGTTCAGACACTTCTTCAGAAATTGTTGGTTCGGTGACTGTTGGTTCAGACACTTCTTCAGAAATTGTTGGTTCGGCAACTGTTGGTTCAGAAATTGTTTGTTCGGTGACTGTTGGTTCTGTGTTGGATTCTTGCATCTGTTGATTTTTTATTTTTTCTATTTGTTTTGTCAATCTATCTATATACGCAGTGTCACCTAATTTTTGTGCAGTTTTTAGTACCTCTTGCATATATTCTAGATCATCACTTCTTCCACCAAGTTGTGATTCTACAATACCATCTATAGAATTAGGTTGGGAATAAAAACGTACATCAGAATCATCATCTTTTTTGATATTTAAAAATTTAATAATGACTTCATCGTCTTTACAATTAAATAAATTTTCTACACCTGCAAAATCACCTAGAATTAAACTTGTTTCTTCACCTGACCCATCATCCTTTTTAAATTTAATGAAAATAATAGTATGACTTCTTGAACTATTAGGGTTATTAGTTGTAGCTTTAACAAACCGATCAGTATCTACGAAATGCATAATAAGTTTACCCATAGTTGTTCCTTTTGCAAATTCAGTAATTTCATCCCCAGTTCTATCTATAAAATGATTTAAGTGTGTATAAGCATTATCTAATTCAAAGTTATTTCCATTAAAGGTAAAATTTATTTCAGTAATATCTTTGTTTTTTGTATTAGGTGAACCATATATTGTGGTTGTTTCGGAATCTCTTTTTCTTAAAAATTCATAAGATTTAACTGATAGTTTGTTATACCCATGTTTTTGTCCCATAATATTAGCAATATGCATTAATATACCATTTCTTTGATTTTCATCTGATCCTTTATTAAAATAAATTAAACTACTAGTTTTTCCAGATCCACTAGCACCATAACCAATTATAAAAACTGGTTTCTTTGAAACTAAAGAATTTATTATATCAGGTGCGTTTAATGCAATATCATTATTTTTAAGTGTCTGAGGAAATATATTGGTAAATGGCCCTAACATATATGCGTGATCATATTTCAACACTTCTAAATCATTAGTTAAAACTTTAAAATAATTATTAAAAGGTTCAGTAGATATTTTACTAAAATCTTTTTCTAATGTTTTAGAAGGTACCCATTTTTTATTAACATTTTCAAAATATGGAATATTATGATCATTATATTTTACAACCATTAATGTTTTATCTTGACTATCAACACGCGTTGGATTTATATTATAATATACTTTAAAACGATTATTATATACTTGACCGTCATCATTTCTAATTTTAATATATGTCAGCACATTATTTTTAACTTTATTTTTTAAAATTTCATTTAATTGAACTTGGAATTGATCATTAATATCACTTTCAATAAAATTATAAATTTTATAAAATCCAATAAATAAATAAATATTATCAATTATATAATTTGCTATAACATTTTTAATATAAATCACAAATCCAGTATTAGTATCATCAAGCAATGATTTAACTATATTTGAAAATCTTTTAATATAAAGATAATTTGCTGTAGGATCACCTTTAACAACTGATAAAAAATTTACAGTATCATTTTTTATATCGTTTGAAATATTATTTAAATAATTAGCTTTAAAGGTTGCAATTTCACTATCATTACTTTCTAACAATTTAGTAATTTCTATATATAAAAACATTTGTATTACATTAAATGTTTCTTGTTTTAACATAACTTTTAATTCATCATCTATTTTATACCATAATTGAATATCATTTCTTAAAATAATATCTCTTAATTCATCTAGACCCAAAGAAGTTAATTTAATCATCGCGGATGATGTAGTAAAACTTGCAATGACTTTTACATAAGTTTTAAGTAAAGCATCTATCAAATTTTCGTTTTCAGCAATATTTTCCATATCATTAATCATATTTTTTAAAAGTTTAATCGTTTCTAACAACTCAGTTTCAGATGTCATTTTATATGGAATATCTTTTAAAATATTATATTTTATATTCAAGATAGTAAGAATATCATTAATTTTATTACCCTCAATAACGTGTTTATCATCTGTTGTAAAAATACTTTGTAATATTCTTTCATCTAATTTTTTATTGTATTTATCTATTTGAACTTCTTGTATTTTTTCTTTTTGTGTTTCTGATTGACTTTTAATTAAATTATCGAAATAACTTACTATATCATCTAATATTTTAGTTTGTTCAACAAAAACATCAATATTCACATTCCATTTAGTATTAATATCTTGTAAATTATCACAATAAGATTTTTTTTCATTGTTAGAAACTTGATCTTGTGTTATAGGATTTGACAATTTTAAAAACAAATCATCCTTTGTATATTTATTAAAATCAAATTCGTTTATATAAGAATTTATTTGGTCTTTTAACTTTTTATATTTTTCTAATATTTCTGAATCGATATTAGGAGTAGTTTCTATTAAAAGATCTATTCTTTTTATAATATTTTGTCTTCTATAAAATTCATTATTTACACCTGAAAAATTTTTAATAATTGAAGAACAAATAGTAAAATCATATGGAACTTCTGTTTGTACCTGTACAATTTCTTTTTCTACACTTTTACTTTTAAGTTTTTCAATTAAATCTTTTAAATCATTAATTTCTTGTTCCTTTAATTTGCATAATTTAGCATTTTCTATTTCTGTATTTAATTTTTCAGTTACATTATTTAATTGAGTTTGTATAGTTTCAATATTTAGTTTTAAAGTTTCTATTTCTTTTTGTTTTTCAGAAGAAACATTTACTAATTGATTAGAGCTTTCTTCCTCTTTTATTATTAATTTATTTAATTGTTCTTGTAACTGATCCTTTTCAGATAATATTTTTTGATTAATTGCATCTAAATCTTTTATTTTAGTATCTTTATTATCAATTAATTCTTGAATTTCTTTTTTATATTGTTCTATAGTATTTGAAATTTCATCTTGTTTATTAATAATCGTATCCTTACAAGTTTGTAATTGTTGATTAATATTATCAAATTGATTTTGTAATGTTTTTACATCTTCTTCATATTTATTTTTAATGGTTATAATTTCATTACTTTGACTATCATACATTATTTTATATTTTGAAACCTCGTCCAATTGTTTTTTTAAATCTTCTACTACTTTATCATGTTCTTCCTTAGAAATTTTTTCAACTTTATCAGTTTGAAATATTTTTAAAAGATTAGATCTATCTTCTTCTGTAAATCCAGATACAATAGGAATACGTTCTATAACACTTGAAATATCTTCTTTAGTTAATGTAGTAAGGTCAATTGGATCAACTAATTTACATAAACTACCAGCTTTATTAATAAAACCTATAACTAATTTATTATCAGAAATAACAAAACCAATTGCATTTTTGTATTGTAATTTAAAAGGTGTGAAAATTACTTTTGGATATTTAGTCTTTATATAATTTATAATATTAGAAGTATCCATGTAAGCTATAAGCTATAAGCTATATATTATAAATAAACAATAAAAAATTTTATTTTTAATTTATATATTACATATATATATATAATATACAGAATGAATAAAAAAGATATTATCATTAAAGAATTAGAAACAATTAGTAAAAAAGAAGCTATGGAAAAAAATTTCTTTAAAGTAAGAGCTTATAAGAAAGTAATTAATCAATTAAAAGAATTAGAATCTGTTGTGTCAATGAAAGATTTACAAAATATAGAAGGTATAGGTATAAAAATAAAAGACAAAATTGAAGAAATTTTAAAAACTGGAAAATTAAAATCTGCTGAAAAGGCACGTAAGATTCTTAAAAATGGTTCAAGTAAAATAGAAATATATGATGAACTATTAAAAATTCATGGAATAGGTATTGTAAAAGCAAAAGAACTAATAGAAAATTATAATATAAATTCAATAGAATCTTTAATTGAATTAATAAATAAAAAACCAAATATATTAAATAATCAACAAAAAATAGGTTTAAAATATCATTTTGATATAAAAGAAAGTATACCAAGAGCTGAAATTGAAAAACATTATAAAAAAATCAGTAAAATTGTAAAATTAATTAATCCAGATTTAAGAGTAAAAGTCGTTGGTAGTTTTCGTAGAGGTTTAGATCAATCTGGTGACATTGACATTATAATAAAATCATCTAATGATAATAATTCAACTAAAATTTTACATAAAATAATTAATGCTTTAAAAATAAAAGATAAAAAGAATTTTTCTTATATATTGGAAGAATTATCACTTGGTTCTAAAAAATTTATGGGTATATGTAATCTTAATTCAAAATCAAAAGCAAGAAGAATAGATATTTTAATGACTACACCTAAAGAATATCCATTTGCTTTATTATATTTTACAGGAGATTTTAATATAAATATTCAATTACGAAAACGAGCAAATGAATTAGGATATACACTTAATGAATATGGTTTAATACCAAATAAGCCTGGACCTAAAATAAAATTAAAATCTGAAAAAGAAATCTTTAATTTTTTAGGATATAAATTTTTACAACCAAAATCTAGAATATTGCAAAATTTAATAAATATATAAAATTATTTTGTTTCTTAGTATATATTTTTTCAAATAATTCTATTATTTAAAAATTGAAAAATTAATGTTGGTTAATATATATTAAATGTATTATTATATTATTCGCCAGTTAACAATTCATCATTCTGATGGAATGGATATTATCGAATTGCATCGTGAAAGAAGACAAATTAATAAAAACAATAATGATAAAAACAACAACAATGATAATTATGATAGCGATGATAGTGATATAATAGATACAATAAAATCTAAATATAAAAATTATTTAAAAGTGAAATATGTCCCACGAATTATTTGTGAAGATAATGTATGGAGAAGTGAAAGAGTAAAGGATCGTTATATTAATTTGGTTTATAAAAAGTTAAAAAAATATAACAATGCTTTCGATAATATATATGTAATTACTAAAAAAGAAGTAAGATATTTTCAAAATCCATTATATGATACAGATAATAATTTATAAAACAATATTTTAATAAAAATTATTAAAATATATTTAATATATTTAAACACTGCCTCCACGTAAACGTAAAACCAAATGAAGTGTACTCTCACGTTGAATATTATAGTCTGCTAATGTTCTATCTGACTCTAATTGTTTTCCAGCAAAAATCAATCTTTGTTGATCCGGTGAAATCCCTTCTTTATCTTGAATCTTTTGTTTAACATTCTCAATTGAATCAGATGATTCAACTTCAAGTGTAATAGTTTTACCTGTCAACGTCTTTACGAAAATTTGCATTTTATAATTATTATATACTAATAATTTTAAATCAATATTTATTAATTTATTTAGATTAGACATTTCTAAATTATTGTAAATATGCCAATAATTGTTTATATTTTTCTTCAATTGATACTTTTTTAGATTTAGTTGTTGTCCAATCTTTTCCAGATTCTTTTTGTTTAGGATGCAACTTTGTACAACAAAATGCATCACCTTTTGAAGCAGTTGCTTTGACATAATAACAATATTTAGGGATATCTTCTGCTTTAATTTTACAATCTTCTGGTAAATTTGACCCTTTTATATATATTCTTTTCTTAGGTATATATGTATCAACTGGTTCTTTACGTTCTTTTTCTTTATTTGGTTTTTGTTTTGTAATAATAATTTTCTCTTTGGGGATTTCATGTTTTTCTCTTTTTGTAATTCTATCTTCACATTTATCTATTTCAGGAATTTCAATATGATTTTTAAGATTATATTCTGATACTCTTTTACATACTTCAATATATTCTTTATCACTTAAGGCAGCTTTCATTTGATTACATTGTCCACAACAAGTTATACAGTTATCAATAATATAACCAATTTCATTATTTTTTCTATCAATTCCATTTTTATGACTTTCAGAATTTTCTTTATTACAATAATAACAATTTTCAATAGTAAATTTTATAAATTGGTCTTTTGTTAAAGCAAAGTCTAAATCCTTTTTCATAGCTCTTCTTACATATTCTTTATAAGGTACTGATTTTGAATCACTCCATACTTCTTTATTTAAAATTCCGTTTCCACCAAATCTTTTTGAAATATGTTGACATCTTTTTACAAATGTTTCTGGATCTAAACTTCCTTTAATAAAATTACAATTTTTACAACAACTAACTGTATTCTTTTTTTCATAATCTCCCATACTGTTCATTCTATCTATCCCGTTTAAACTTTTATCAGGAACAAAGTTACAATAAAAACAGTTTGATGTCATCATTTTATAACATATTTCATCAGTTAAATCTTCATTCCAAATAATACCTTTTTTTTGAGCTTGTTGTTTAATTGACCAAAATCTATGAGTAAAATTTTGTGTTCTCCATTCTTTTAAATGGGGTTTATTATTATCGCACCATTTTTTCATATTTTCAGCATTATGCTTTAAATAATCCTCTTCATTTTCTTGTCTTTTCTTTTCACGATGTTTTATATAATATTTCTTTTCGTTTTGTCTTTTATTTCTCTTTTCAATAATGTCAGGTCTTTTCTTTTGTTTAGCATCTTTTTCACGACATTTTAAACATCTCTTAACAACATTACCAGCTTTCCCAATAAAATCTGATTCAATTCTGTAACATTTACAGTTTGTACATTTAAACTTATCTTCATTTTCCATTTTAATAATTATATTTTATTAAAATAGTATTTTTTTTCAATTTTAAATTAGGAGGACTAGCCAAAATATAGTAAAATACACTTTGAACTAATTACTGTATGCAAGACCACCCATACCAGCCATAATACGGAGAACGTTATAGTTAACAGCATAGACTCGGAGTTTAGAGGCAGCAGAAGATGCCAAAGTCAATTGGAGAGTAGCATTGTCAATTCTTGACATGTTAACAGTTCCACTTGGTTGATGTTGTTCTGGGTTAAGAGCAAACGAGTAAACATAGATACCAACAGCAGGGATTCTGGTATGATGTTGGTATGGTTGAACAAGATTGAAATAAGATCCAGCACGAGTTGAGAATCTATCTTGTCCGTTCAATTGGAGTTTAGCATCAACAACGGTATCAGCGCCACTAGCACTGTAGTTAGACCAGCCATTTGCAGCAACTACTGAATCTCTTTGACAAACCCAGATAAGTTCCTTACATGGGTGGTTAAGAGCAAGCTTACTCTTGAACGAAGTTGCAGAGACTGATTCAGAACCAGTAAATTGCAATTGTTCAATCAAATATTCGTGTTGAACTTGAGCAAATTGTCTTCGTTCATCAGTATCCAAGTAAATATAATCAACATACAAAGATGCATTCAAACTTGGACTTCCTGAAATACTACCAGTGCAAAGTTGAGACAAACTCTTAAAACTAATATTGAACTTAACTTCATGATATTGCAAAGCAATAAGAGGAAGAGCAAGACCTGGATTTCTGCAGAACCAGAATTGCAAAGGAACATAAAGAGTAGTCTCATCAAGACTACTGGCAGCAGTTGTAAGATCAGAAGTGTTACCAATCATAACATCATAACCAGATGCTTTTTCAGCAGTTTGTGTCAATTCATTCCAGATGTTCAACCAATCACCATAATGTTTGTCAATTTGTTGTCCACCAATTTCAATCGAAACTTCATCAATCAAATTGTGTCCGACTTCATCACACCATTCTACATTTCCAGATGAAGCTGTGACCTGTGGCAAAGTAACTTGCAAATAAACTTTATGGATAAGATCACCGTTTCGTGAAACAGTGCAACTTACCTTGCGACCAAAATCAACAGTTCCGTTAAAGGTTTGTTCGATTGATTCGATAGCAAAGTTTGTATGTCTTCTATATACAACTTTGAAAAAAGTAATTTGAGGATTACCTGTAAGGTAAATATCTTGAGCACCATAGGCTACTAATTGCATTAATCCACCACCCATTGTTTATTGTTTTTTATAATATACAAAAAGAAAAAAAATTTTCATAATTAACATATAAAAACCACACCCATTTTTATTATATTATAAAAAATAAAATATTTGTAAATAATTTAAACCATAAAATTACTAGTTTTTTAGAAAAAAATTTTGTATGATATTTTAAATTACTAAACGCAAGATAATAATAATTTAAAATAATATTATTATTTAGTAATTTAAAATATTATATAAAATACTTTTTAAATTTTATTTTAGAAATATCCATTTTATCATTTGAAATTAACAAATCATACCCATAAGATCTAACATACATCCGAATTGTATTTAATTGAGATTCCTTTAACAATAATATATTTGTATCTTCTCCATATAATATTTTTACACCTTTTATTGTTATTATACATAATATATTTGATATAAAATTTTCAATACCGTATTTTAAGGCTATATCACATGTTACTTCTTCTAATTGTAATTCTATGCTATTTGGTGGACCATACGGTTTTGTAAAAATTTGTTGTGCAATTTCTTCTAAATTATCATAATCCATATCTAAATTATTAATTAATTTTATTTTTAAATAAAATTAAGTTTATTATTCAAAGTATTTTAATGCAGATTCATATCCAATATTTATCAATCTATTTTTTTCTTCATCGGTTAATCCAAAATTTAAAAGGTTAGTTACATCCTCTGTTTCTATACAAATAGTATGTTCCTTATATACATATGATAATATA
>Ga0214923_10007180_pt1 | contig 12224 bp, 13 predicted proteins | sample LL1510_MetaG_FD_177993 | JGI IMG/M metagenome (GOLD analysis project Ga0214923, IMG submission 177993) | Freshwater microbial communities from Lake Lanier, Atlanta, Georgia, United States - LL-1510 | ecosystem: Environmental > Aquatic > Freshwater > Lake | place: USA: Georgia | collected...
CGAAACCCTTCTGGGCTTTCGTCGACCCACGTCGGGATCGGTCTCAATTCTCGGCGTGGACCCCTACGCCCAACGTGATGTGGTGACGACCAACGTCGGAGCTCTCTTGCAGCGAGGAGGGGTGTGGGCTCCCATGACACCTCGTGAAGTTCTCGAACTCAGCGCCTCCTACTACCCGACAGCGCGCTCACCTCGTGAACTCGAAGAGCGCCTGAGTCTCACCTCCGTTGCCACCACGCCGTGGCGTCGACTCAGTGGGGGCGAGCAACAACGAACCCTTTTGGCTCTCGCCCTGCTGGGTTCTCCAACGGCTCTCGTGCTCGACGAACCGACCTCGGCCGTTGACCCCGAAGGACACCAGGTCATTCGCCGCCTTCTCAACGAACTGCGATCGGAGGGCTGCGCCATTTTGGTGACCACCCACCAACTCGCCGACGCCGAAGAGATTGCCGACCGGGTCGTGATCATAAAGAACGGTTCCGTCGTGGCCGAAGGAACTCTCGCCGAACTGCAGGGTGAACCGACCACGGTGATTGAAGTGGCGGGTGAGGTCACGGTCGAGGGCCTCGCACGGGCCTTCGACTGCACCGTGACGCACGAAGGCCGAGGTCGCTACCGCCTGACGGGTGCGAGTCCGAAGGCCGGGGATATCGATCGTGTCCTGCGCGACCTCGGTGCCGAGCTGCTCAGCCTGCGCACCAGGGCCACATTGGAAGAACGGTATATCGACATTGTGAGCGACGAGGTCGGCTCGTGAATCCCGTCGTCGCCCAGGCGCGAGCAGAGACCAAGATGACCTTGGCTCGAGGTGAAAGCCTTCTTCTGACCGTCGGGATTCCCCTCTTCTTGCTCGTGGCTCTCAACGCCACGAGCTTCATCAGCGTTCCCACGCAACGGCGTATCGACTTTTTGGCTCCGGGTGTCATCGCGTTGTGCATCATGTCCACGTCGCTCGTGTCGCTGTCGATCTCAACGGGCTTTGATCGGTACTACGGCGTCCTCCGACGGCTGTACACCACACCCTTGTCCGCACGACGTCTCATCATTGCCAAGATCATCAGCGTTGTCGTCACCGAAGTGATTCAGATCGTGATTCTTGGAGGCGTCTCTCTGGCCTTGGGTTGGCGACCCCACGGAGGTGTCGGGGCAATCGCCATCGGCAGTGTCACGTTGCTACTCGCGTCGGCAGGGTTCAGTGGCATCGGCCTCTTCTTGGCCGGACGTCTACGAGCGGAAATTAACTTGGCTGCTAGCAACGGTCTCTACCTACTCCTGCTGATGGTCTCGGGATTCGTGATTCCGAGCGACAACTTTCCCCACGCCCTGCGCGTAGCGATTGAACTGCTGCCCTCGGGAGCTCTGGCGGCGATTGCGCAGCACCTCACCATGGGCCACCACGTGAATTGGTCGGCTCTGGCCGTACTCGGCGTGTGGGCTGCGATGGCGCCGCTGCTCGCCGCGCGAACTTTCCGATTCGACTAACGAAGCGCGCCAACGCCCTGACGCAAGATATTTTCGGTCACCCCGCCGAAGACCACGTGGCGCACGGTGCCATCGGAGTTGATGAACGCCGTCTCGGGCAGCGTTCCAAAACCGTATATCGATGAAGTGACCGATCCGTCTTCATCGCTGACGGCGGGGATGGTGACGTCAAGCCTGTCGAGAAACTCGGCGGCGGCGCGGGGGCTATCGTTCGCGGCCACGCCCACAATCGCGACATCGGACGGAGCGGTCGCGGCGTACTTCTCGACTTCGGGAAGTTCGCGTCGGCAGGGTCCGCACCACGACGCAAAGAAGACCAGCACGGTTCGCTGGCCGCGCACGGGAATCGCCGACACGCCTTCATGGCCGGCGAGAGCGGGCAGGGCGTGTGGGGCCACTGTGGTCCCCACGACGGCCGGTTCGGGCAGCGTCGTCGTTGACGGAGTCGACGAGGTGAAGTGCGAGACCAAGGCAATCAGGGTTCCCGCAATCAAGGTTCCCGCTCCCACGGACAGGAGCATCATCGGCGACGGGCCGCGACGACCGGTGGGTTCAGCCGAGGACGAGGACATCGACTGCCATCAACACAAAGAGCACGGTGAGGTACGAAATGGAAAAGTGGAAGAGGCGCATCGCTCGAGCGACGTCCGCACGATCGGAGCGAGCCAAGTAGTAGAGGTATCCCGCGTAGTAGGTAAAGAGGGCGCCGAGTACGAGAGCGCCGACGGCGTAAATCCAACCCAGTTCACCCACGGGACCCACCAACAAGCTCGCCGCCCAGAGAACAATTGTGTAGACCAAGATCTCGAGCGTCGTGCGCCTGAGTGACGCCACCACTGGCAACATCGGAACATCGGCCGCTTCGTAGTCGTCGCGGTACCGCACCGCAAGAGCCCAAAAGTGTGGTGGGGTCCAAATGAAGATCACCGCAAAGAGCACCACAGGAGTCCATGCGAGTGAGTTGGTCACCGCCGACCACCCAATCAGTACGGGAACGGCCCCCGCCGCGCCGCCAATCACGATGTTCTGCTTGCTGCGACGCTTCAACCAGAGGGTGTAGATGAAGACGTAGAAGGCGGTCGCCGAAAGAGCCAAAACGGCGGACAGCATGTTGACCCACACCGCGAGCACGACGAAGGACGCGATCTCAATCGCGGCGGCAAAGACCGTGGCCGCGCGAGGAGACATGGCACCGGTCACCAGTGGGCGGCCCTTCGTTCGTTCCATAATGGCGTCAATATCGCGGTCAATGACCATGTTGAACGCATTGGCTCCACCGGCCGCCAGCGAGCCACCAATCAAGGTGGCAATCACCAGGCCGAGATCGGGCCAGCCACGTTCGGCGACGAACATCGTTGGAACCGTGGTGACCAAGAGCAGCTCGATAATCCGGGGCTTCGTGAGGGCGACGTAGGCCTTGACCTTGTCGTAAGGCGAAAGTGTCGCCATCTGCACCGAACTCACTTCAGCATCCTACGAGCCGGCACTTCTAGGCTGACGACGTGAAGACCCCGCGCGTCTCAGTGACAACTTTCCGCTGGTTTGCGCTGGCCTCGTTTATCTCGATGATTTTGATTATCGCCACGGGGGCCGCCGTGCGGCTAACCGGCTCCGGACTGGGCTGCCCCGACTGGCCCACCTGTTACCAAGGGCAGATCTCGGGGTCGTGGAGTTTGCACCCCGCCATTGAGTACGCGAACCGGATGGTAACCGTGGCGCTCTGCTTGGTGACGCTGGCCACGTTGATCGCTGCCATGCGTCGCGTTCCTTTCCGTCGCGACTTAGTCGTCTTCGCCGGTCTTTTGGTCGTGGGTGTTATGGCCGACGCCGTACTCGGCGCCATCGTGGTCTACACAAAACTCAATCCGTGGCTCGTGGCGTCGCACCTGGTGCTCTCGCTCGCCATGGTGGTGGCGGGCGCCGTTCTATATCACCGCTCGAAGTATCAGTACGGCGAGGGAACCCGCGCTGATCGGCGCGATCCGCGCATGCAACTGATTGCCCGGCTGCTGTGGATCCCCTTCGTCGGCACGGTAATTGCCGGAACGATCACCACGGGATCGGGACCACACGCCGGCTCCTCGCGCGGTCAGCTGCGCGCACGGCGGCTGCCCTTTGCGTTACACGACGTGGCGTGGTTGCATTCGCTCTTTGCCGTTCTCTTCCTCGCCCTCATCCTCGGACTGTTCTTGCTCGTGTGGAAGACCGCCGCACCAGAGCGGCTCCAGCGCGGCGTGCGACGTCTCCTTCTCATCGGCGCCGTCCAAGGTGCAGTGGGCTTCATTCAGTACTTTGCGCACCTCCCCGTGCTCATGGTGGAAATTCACGTCTGCCTCGCCGCGTCACTCACCATTGGCGTCACCCAGTTCCACCTCTCCCAGACGGCTCGCGATCGAGAGATAGGACTTGAAAAGTGACCACCTTGAAGTACGGCCTCATCGGAACCGGGATGATGGGTCTCGAGCACCAGCGCAACCTCTACGCCATTGAGGGCGTTGAGGTCGTCGCGGCCGCTGACCCCGTCCAAGAGTCTCTCGACTGGGCGAGCTTCACCGCCGACGGACGGCCCCTTGCTACATATCTCGACTACCGCGATCTGCTCGCCGATGACAGCTGCGACGCCTACGTCATCTCCTCACCGAACTTCACGCACCGCGCCGTGCTCGACGACGTCATGCAGAGCGGTAAAGCGATCCTCGTCGAAAAGCCACTATGCACCTCGATCGAAGATGTCCACCACATTCGCGAGCAGGCCGCTCGCTACTCCAACGTCTTCTGGGTCGGTCTTGAATACCGGTACATGCCACCAGTGCGACACGTCATCGATGTCGCGGCGTCGGGTGAGCTCGGCGACATCGCCATGGTCGCAATTCGAGAGCACCGTCACCCGTTTCTCGTCAAGGTCGGCAACTGGAATCGCTTCTCCCGCAACACCGGGGGAACTTTGACCGAGAAGTGCTGTCACTTCTTTGATCTCATGCGTCTCGTAGCCCAGTCGAATCCCGTGCGCGTCATGGCCTCGGGCGATCAACGCTTCAACCACCTTGACGAACGCTACGACGGGGAGACTCCTGACATCTTGGACAACGCTTTTGTCATCGTCGAGTTTGCCAACGGCGTGCGCGCCTCACTCGATCTCTCGATGTTCGCCGAAGGTTCGATCAACAACGAGGAAGTCAGCATCGTGGGCCAGACCGGAAAGGCCGAGGCTTTTATTCCCTCCGGCGTCGTCCGGGTCGGACAGCGCTCCGGCTGGAACGGTGGCGTCCACGAATCGATCATCACCGACGATCGCGTACTCGTCGAAGGGTTCCACCACGGAGCCAGCTTCCTCGAGCATCTCGATTTCGCCGAGGCCATTCGAACTCAGACACCGGCACTGGTGGGCGTCGAGGACGGATTCTGGTCGGTCCTCACGGGCCTGGCGGCACATCGCAGTATCGAAGAGCGACGTGTCGTGGAGTTGAGCGAACTGCTCTAGTGCAGCGGGCCGTGTTCGAGGTAGGGCAACACCAGCTCGCCGAAGTAGCGACACTCATCAATGTGGGGATAGCCCGACAAGATAAAGGCCTCGATGCCGAGTGACTGGTACGCCCGCAACTTTTCGATGACCTGTTCGGGACTGCCCACAATGGCTGCACCACAACCCGAGCGGGCGCGTCCAATACCGGTCCACAGATTGGGCTCGGCGTAACCGTCATCATCGGCGTTGTCACGCAGCTCTCCTTGACGGGCTACACCAATCGACGTGGCGTCGAGCGATTTATTGCGAATCGCACGCCCCACTTCATCATCGAGCGCGGCGACCAAATAGGCCGCATGCTCGCGGGCTTCGTCTTCGCTCTCACGCACAATGACGTGCACCCGATACCCAAATCGCAGGGTGCGGTCGTACCCTGCGGCGCGCTCGCGCATATCGACGATGATCTCGCGCACGGCGTCGAACGTATCGGGCCACATGAGATAGACATCGGCCATCGCCGCGGCCACGTCGCGTGCATCCGGTGAGAGCCCGCCAAAGTAAAAAGCCGGACGTGGTCCTGTGGCGATACGTGGAGCCGGAGTTTCAAAGGTGAAGTCGGGCGACGCCAAGGAACTAGGTCGTCCACTCATCAAGTCGTCTAATGAACGCATCACATCTAACGTGCGCTGATAACGGGGCTTGCTCGCAAGCGTCTCGCCGGCTCGATCGCTCGAGATGATATTGATGTCGAGACGATTGTTCGAAAGGTGCTGCACCGTAGCGAGCTGACGCGCCAACTGTGGTGGCCAGTTCTCACCGGTGCGAACGGCAGTGAGCAGTCGAATGCGATCGGTGGCACGAGCCAATGCCGAGGCCATGGCGACCGTGTCAAGACCTAACTCGTAACCCGAAGGCAGCAGAACCGAATCAAAACCTTGGCGTTCGGCCTCGCCGACGATGGCACTGCAGTGATCCCAGCTCGAGCGGAGCGACTCATTCACCACACCTAACTGCTCGTAGTCATCGTCGCAGAGCGCACCGAACCACGCGATTTCGAGACCCATGGCTAGAAGTGTCGCTCCACGCGAATGTTGAGTTGACCGGCGAGACCCGCCTCGCGATCCACTTCGATCTCGAGCCAGCGGGGATCTTGCATCATCTCCATGAACTTGGCGTGGCTGGGGTAGTCGGCAATGGCCACCATGTCCCACATGTCATCCACGTCACCCAACAAAAGTCCCGAGATGTCGCCCGAAAAAGAGATCTGCCCACCGAACTCCTGAATAAGTTCGGCCACCCCAGCGCCATACCGCATGTACGCGTCGCGGCCCGACAGTTCCGGGTCGCGACCATCGACATATGTTGCGAGCGGCTTGAAGCGCAACAAGTTCAGCATCGAAAATGGACCGTCAGACTCCACGGTGAAAAAATCTCGGATCTGCGAACCACTCGGGATGACGGCATTCTCAACGTTCATGCACAAAGTCTCCCCTGTTACGGGCGGCGAAGGTCGGCAATCACGATTTTGCTCATCTGCATCATCTGGTTCATCGCATAGCCCGAGACTTCGGGATCGGGGTCAGCGAGGAGCTCACCCAGGGCTCGAGGGATGACCTGCCACGAGACGCCAAAGCGGTCCTTGCACCAGCCACAACGACTGGCTTCACCACCGTCAGCGATTAATGCGTCCCAGAGCCGGTCAACGTCCTCTTGGGTGTCGCAGGCAATCTGAAAAGAGACGGCCTCGCTGTGCGGGAAGCCCGGTCCCCCATTCAAAATGGCGAACGGACGACCAAATATCTGGAACTCGGCCACGAGAACCTGGCCGGGCAAGTGCGGAGCATCGTCGGGATAGTGCGAGACCGAGCCCAGGTGCGACTGCGGAAAGAGGCCCACATAGAAGTCGGCCGCTTCCTGGGCGTTGCCATCGAACCAGAGATACGTAGTCAAATTTGTTAGCGCCATAAGTTCTCACGTTAGGTCACCTCGCCCCGGCACAGCCCCTCCGGTAGGGTGGGGTCACGTCCAGCAGAGAGAGTGGGTGATTCGGGCCTTTGGTGCCGATGCCATGCACGAATTTGATATTCGAGTTACGCAACACCTCGCCAACGCTCAACCCGACAACTGGTGGTTGGACGACGACCCCTTAGAGCCCAATTCGCATCCCGCTTTGGTCGGCGAAGTCACAGCCGACCTGTGCATCGTCGGTGGTGGCTACACCGGGCTCTGGACGGCACTCCTCGCGAAAGAACGAGACCCATCTCGCATCGTGGTTCTACTCGAGCAGGACGAAACGGGAGCCGGCGCGTCCGGACGTAACGGTGGATTCTGCGCCGCCTCACTAACCCACGGGTTCGCCAACGGACTGCGACGCTTTCCAAAAGAGATCGCCGAGCTCGAGCGAATGGGTCGTGAAAACCTCAACGCCATTGAAGAAACCATCGCACAGTACGGAATCGACTGCGGCTTTGAGCGAACCGGTGAACTACGCGTTGCGAACAAGCCCTGGCACGTCGAAAGTCTGAAAGAAGAAGTCGAGCTGCGCAACCGCATGGGCGACCACGTGGAGTTTCTTGACCGTGACGCAACCCGTGAACGGGTGAACTCTCCCACCTATCTCGCCGGAGCTTTCGACCATGACGGAACGGCCATGCTCGACCCGGCGCGACTGGTATGGGGCCTCGAGCGCGCCTGTCTCTCCCTCGGTGTCAAGATCTACGAACACTCCAAAGCCACGGCAATTGAGGATCACCCCCGCGGCGTAGCCATCAACACACCGTACGGTCGCGTGGTAGCGCAAAAGGTGGCACTCGGGACGAATGCTTTTCCGTCACTGGTGCGCTCCGCTCGTAAGTACATCGTTCCCGTCTACGACTACCAGATCGCGACCGAACCGCTCACCGCCGAACAGAAGGCGGAGATCGGATGGGCCGGACGTGAGGGCGTGAACGACGCCGGTTATCAGTTCCACTACTACCGCATGACCGACGAGGGTTCGATTCTGTGGGGCGGATGGGACACGCTGTATCACTTCCGCTCACGTATCGCAATCGAGCTCGAAAACAATCCCGAGGTCTACGCCGACCTCGCAGCTCAGTTTCTCGAAACCTTCCCCCAGCTCGAGGGCATCAAGTTCACCCACGCGTGGTCGGGAGCCATCGACACCTGTTCTCGCTTCTCCGCCTTCTGGGGCACCGCCATGAAGGGCCGCGTTGCTTACGTTCTCGGCTACACCGGACTCGGCGTGGCCGCCACACGCTTTGGGGCTGCCACCATGCTCGACATTTTGGACGGACTCTCGACCGAGCGCACCGCCCTCAAGATGGTGCAGCGCAAGCCCGTGCCGTTTCCACCCGAGCCTCTGCGCTACGCGATTATTGCGGCGACTACAAGTTCGATCGCCCGAGCCGAAGTAAACGGCAAGCGCAACGGGTGGCTGCGCACCCTAGACGCCTTCGGCGTCGGATTCGACTCGTAATCGCACAACAACGGTCGCGTTGATGTCACACGGCTGTGGCATCGTAAGAGTGTCGTAACCACTACTCGAAGGATTCCCTAGTTCATGAATACGGTTCTCGTTGCTCTCGTCGGTGTTCTCACCATCATCGTGGTGGTCCTCTTTGTTGTGGTGCTGCGTCAAGGCGCCAGCAAGGCGACGCCGGCCGTCACGTCCGACACTCCGGCGCTCACGCCACAGGACATTGCCCAGGCCGTCAAGGACCAGGTCGCTGTCGCTATGACTGCGCTCGGAGAGCAGGCCCGTAAAGATCGCGAGGAGTCGCTTCGGCTCGCCACTGACAAGGTTCTTGAGACCGGATCGGCAGAGTTTGGCCGCAACTCCCAGGCCATCAACACCACGCTCGATAACTACCGCAAGGCTCTCGACGAACAGATCACCAAACTGCAAGGTGAGCTCACCACACTTCGTGAAAACAACTCCCAACAGTTCGGCAACGTGGGCAACGCCGTCGGCAAGTTGGCTCTGGAAGCCCAAGCGCTGAATCGCGTTCTCTCGAGCGCCCAGGGACGCGGTAACTGGGGCGAGCGCATGCTGGAAGACATCTTGTCCGAGTCGGGTTTTAAGCGCGGTCTTAACTACGAGCGTCAAGAGACGCTCGGCGAGGGCGGTCGACCGGACTACAGCTTCTTCCTCCCGCCGAATCGTGTTCTCTACCTGGACTCAAAGTTCCCACTGGACAACTACGTCAAGTACCACGAGGCCACCGACGACATCACGCGCACCATGCACCGTGATGCGTTCATCAAGAACGCCGAGCAGCGAGTGCGAGAACTCGAGAAGCGTGACTACACCGGTCAGTCTGATCGCCAGGCCCTCGACTACGTCCTGCTCTTCATTCCCAACGAAAGCATCCTCGGATTCATTCAGCAGGAAAAGCCGAGTCTGATTGATGACGCCATTCATCGCCGCGTCGTTCTCTGTTCACCGCTCACTCTCTACGCCTTCTTGGCCGTCGTGCGTCAGGCCACCGACAGTTTTCACATGGAGCAGAACGCCAACGAGGTTCTCGGCGTCCTCAACGCTTTCGGCAAAGCCTGGCGCACCTACTCGAAGCACATCGACACGATGGGTAAGTCGTTCGAAAAGATTGGCGAAGAGTTCAAGAAGGTTGCCAAGGGCAGCCGCACGTACAAGGCCCTCGAAAAGAACATCGTGCAGGTCGAAGAGCTCGTTCGCGAGAAGAATATTCAGAGCGATACGGTCAACCTCGACGAATTCGAAGAGGCCATTCGTGAGATCGAAAGTGGCGACGACGCTAACTAGATTGCTTCGCGGCTAACCGGAGGATTCCCTCGAGTAGTCCCGGAAAAACGAAGCGGTGAAAGGGAGCGACGCTCCACCAGTACAGGCGGCCGAGGAGTCCTCGAGGACGAAAGAGGGCCGTCTGAGTAATCGTGGTGACGTCCCCCTCGCGGGCAATATCCCATCGCAGTCGCGCTTGACCGGGGAGACGCATTTCGGCGTAGAGGCCGAGTGCCACTCCGGGATCAATTTCCTCTACTCGCCAAAAGTCGAGGGGATCCCCAACGCGCAACTCACGTGGACGTCCACGTCGCAGGCCCGGTCCACCGATGAGCTGATCGATGAGACCACGAATCTTCCATAGCCACTCGCCCGACAACCAACCCGTCTCCCCACCGAGTGAAGTCACCGCAGTGAAGACGGCGTGCGTCGACAGCGTGGTCGTGCGGGTACGCACATCACGTCGCAGCGTGCCACCCGACCATTCGGGATCGGTCGGGCTGGGTCGAAAGTCAGCGAGATCGGCGTTGGTAAAGCTGGTCGGGACGCGTCCCTCGTTCGTTGCCGCCAAGGCGCGGCCGATGGCTTCATCGAGACCCAGGGGCCTCTCCGCCCGATACGGCGACTCTGATCCGGCCGGGACGATGACTTCGTTCACCAACGACTCCACAACTCGCGGGCGAGTGGGACGGGCACCGGGGTCACCAATCCAATCCAGTGCGACGAGAGGCCGGGGGTCAAGAACGGCACGCGAAAGAAGCGTCGGCGTGGAAGGCCCGCCACGCGGGCGTAGCTCTCCATCATGTCGGCGTAGGAGACAACGTCGGGACCGCCGATTCCAAAGGTGCCCGGTTGAGGAGCCGCAATGGCTCGGCGAAGTTCTGTCACCACATCAGCAATTCCGATGGGCTGACAGCGAGTGTCGATCCACCGCGGGGTGACCATCACCGGTAACACTTCAACGAGGTATCGCAACATCTCAAAGCTCGCCGAACCCGACCCGACGATGACCCCCGCGCGAAGTTCGGTGACGGGAACGCCGTGCGATCCGAGCAGTCGACCGACTTCTTGACGACTCGCGAGATGCTCGGACAGTGAACTCAACTCATCGCCGAGCCCCCCGAGATAGACAATCGCCCGAACGCCGGCGGCGGCGCAGGCCGCACCAAACTGTGAGGCGTCGCGTTTTTCGTTCTCCGCCCAGTTCGGGCCCTGTCCAATGCCGTGCACGAGATAGACCGCTACGTCCACGCCCTGCAGATCGTGTGAGGCAACGTGGCCAACGTCACCGGCGAGAACCGACACTCGAGAGTGCCACGGTGCCGCCATCAACTTCGCCGGGGTGCGAGCAAGGCAGGTCACTTGATGACCGTCGTCAAGGAGAGCCGGAACCAATCGGCCCCCGACGTAACCCGTGGCTCCGGTTACTAATACGTGAGCCATGCGCTCTCGCTCTCTGCGTGGTGGTGGAGACGATGGGGTTCGAACCCACGACCTCAGGCTTGCAAAGCCCGCGCTCTACCAACTGAGCTACATCCCCGGTCGCCTCAATGTTAGGTCAGGTTGACGTACGTGATATCAGCGCGTTCGTCGGCGAGCGTGTCGCCGGTCGCGCCGTTCCTGGCGCAGCAAGTGCCGTTCAACGTCAGCCCAGTGCAGGGGCGACTCTTCAACCGGCAACCCTTCGGCGTCAGCTCGGAAGAAAATGATGAAGGCGACCGTCCACAGTGGGACGAACGCCCCCAGTTTGGCGATAAATCCAGCAATCTGCTGATCAGCGAGAGCCGAGAGATGCACAATCTCGTTTTGATACGTCAACGCCGGGTACAGGGGGTGCAGCGAAAAGATCCAGACAAAGGACATGACTGTCACAAGAAGTGATGCGGCAAAGAGATAGCCCGAACGTGCGGCCGGCGAGAGGTGACGGGCTCCCGGGATACAGCCAAGGACCGGAAGCCAGAGCACTACACCGCACAGCAGTGTGGCCGCGAGGACGATGCATCGCGCCACATCACTGGTCGCGCCGGCATTAACCAGTGGCGCAGAGAGCGTCACCGTGCCCCCCACCGTGACGACGACCAGGGCGGGGAGGGGCCGTGATAACCACGAGGCCACGGCGTCAGCGATCGGGGGACGAGTCACGCGTTCCATGGTCGCCACGGACACGGTGCGCAGTACGAGCGGCACGACCCCGAGCATGATGATGAGACGCTGTGCCGTAGCCACTGACAGGGAGTGCGTGGCGGCGATGTCGCCAACAGGCCAGAGCGTCACGACCCACCAACCGATGGTTGCGACAATCACTCGCCACCGATGCGAACGGGTGAGATGACGGGCACTCAGCAGAACTACGAGTCCCGCGACCAGCTCTACGGGGTGCAGAGCAAACGTGACGTGGCTCACTTGGCGAACCGTTTACCAATCTTGAACGACACCAGCGCACCAATCACGATGTCCATGGCGAAAATGGCGAAGGGGAACAGTGCTCCAGCCGTCGTCCATTCGTTCAGTGTCAAG
>Ga0214923_10007181_pt1 | contig 12224 bp, 7 predicted proteins | sample LL1510_MetaG_FD_177993 | JGI IMG/M metagenome (GOLD analysis project Ga0214923, IMG submission 177993) | Freshwater microbial communities from Lake Lanier, Atlanta, Georgia, United States - LL-1510 | ecosystem: Environmental > Aquatic > Freshwater > Lake | place: USA: Georgia | collected 2015-10-15
AGCGAAGTATCCAGAGCTCGTCACCAAATACACACGCAGTGAAACAGAAGTCAGCGGAAGACTGACACCAAAATACTTAGACCTTGAGATTTCTGAGATTGACCCCAGCCTCAAAACATTCAGTGACGTATTCACAGCGTTGTGCGAAAAAGTATCGAAAAAAGAGGCCGAATTCGGAGATCTCTCAGAGCTTCAATCAGAGTTGCAGTCGCGTGAAAATGTCAGCAAATGGGAGAGAGATATTTCGATTGCGCACCTGGCATCTATTTGTGGTGTTGCAAGTGGCATCACCGGCCAAGTGACTTGGAATCGCAGTGAAAAAACAACCACCTGGCTCGACAAAAACGAACTCGAACCAGATCACAGCAAAGAATTCAACGAGTTTGTTACTGCAGAAATGAAAACTCGCACCAAAACACGCAAGCGAGCCCGCCGCGTAGCCACAACTAACGACTAATTACTTAACTCTGTTTAATGCAAGTTTATCGGCTCGCTGTTCGATCCATTTCGCGTTCTCGCGCCATGCATCTTCGACCTGTGGCGAGTTTCGCAATAATGTACCCATCTCTTGACGGTATGTGCGACTCTGGTCGCCCACAAAGGAAAGCCAATTAAAACTTGTTGTAATGTAGTTGTTGTCCCAAAGCAATAATTTGGCATGGGTATTTCCTAAAAATGCCACGAACACATTAGGGAATTCATCCGAAAGTTTTTGTAAAGCCTCGACTGCTAGTTGACTGTTTTTCTCTTCCGGGTTAAATTTATCTACCAAGCCATAACCAATGTGTATTAAAACTTTCTTTTTTGCAAGCGACTCAAGTGCACGACAAAAATTTCTGTTAACAACATTACTCTTCACCCAAGGCGAAATAATTAAGAGTCTTTGAGAAGCCCTCCTCGTTGCTTCCTCGAGAAATTCAGGGTGTTCAAAAGTATCAAGGATCCGATGTAAGACTTTTTCAACATCTGTTGGACGGCCCGTGGCGGCATCAACTACACGTACATCTGCGGGTATATCACTCAATAGTGTCGGATCCGGTACCTGTTCATACCGCTCACGATTAGTAGGCTCAGCCTTAATTTGGATCTTTTCTTGTAATACTTTCAACTGTAAATACTCGCTTGACGTTTCAACGACAGGTCTTTCGAACTTGATTCCCAAATATTTTTCAATTCCTATTTCTTCTATGATTCTTCCGTATTCCGGGTGAATTCGCTCATCCACTGCTATTTCCACGCGGTGGTGCATCGCATCCAGAGACTCAAAGATTAGAAGGTCGCAACGCATGCTTACTTTGGTCTGTGAGACAATCTGTCTGATATTCAGAATCTCGGTGTCTTGCGTACTCTCCACCATCTCAAGCGTCCGATTAATCTGATCAAGTTTCAGATCACCCAACTCAACTTTCTTTTTCTTGCGATCTCCAATTTCCCGTATTTCTGAAATTCCATCTAAGTCTCCAAAAATCACTGCCGACGGATTTATCGCTTGAGGAGCCAATAACACTCTGTCGTAAAATAGGGTTAGATCCTCTTCGCTAGAGACCATCTCGCTCAATTCCACAACTGCGAGTTGACCTTGAGTCGTTAGTCGAAACGCTCTTACCCCGTCGTATGACGGCGAGTCAATGAGATCGCGCTGCCACATACCTGTCAAACAGTTGCCAATGATCTCCTCGTCAACACCAAGCATTAGAGAAAGTTCTTGACTCGAACGCAGTCCTAAACCAATCGCTCGTAACAAGAATTCTTCAATTGGCGAGAAACTTGTACCTCTCCTTACAAGTGCTCTAAAAACTACTTTGAATAAAGGCAGTATCGCGCCTTCGCAACTGAGTAACTTGTAGCCGGGATAGTACGCCGCATACCTCTCACTCAGCCTTAAAGTAGAAGTAGTCATGTGGCGTCCTCTACAACTGCAGAAGCAGGATTCTTAATGATAAAACTTGCCACCGATTGAAACGGTGACATCGACTGCGCCATAAACTCAAAATCGCCAACCAGTATTAATCCACGACGGGCGCGAGACAGTGCAACGTTCGCTCTCTTGTCAGAATTTAAAAACCCCACACTTGAGTTTGGGTTTGACCTAACTGTTGAGAAAATGACGAGGTCGGCCTCACGACCCTGCACTGCATCAACTGAATCTACTTGAATTTGACAATTCTGTAACTTTGGAATTTCTGACGCAACTTGGCGTCGCAATTCCATCACTTGTGCACTATACGGTGCGAGTATTGCTATTTCTAAAGGGATGTTAATTTGATTTGTTTTATAACAGAATTCAAGACGCTTAAGTAGTTTTTTGATCACTTGAGACTCAGCGCTGTTTGTAAAACTTGGTGATTGCTTGCCCTTACGAGTTTCATGTCGGTTTGACATTTTGCTTGTTGACCACCACGTTATAGGTAACGGGAGTACTTGAAGAATTGAAGGAAGCGCATCGGGCCCCTTTGAAATTAGTTCGCCGTCGTAGAAACATTCTGAAATTAAGTTGCCAATTGATTTAGTCATTCTCCGTTGGGTGGTCAGTCTCCCTTTGCTATGTTCCGGAAGCCCATCCTTCATACGATCAAAAAGCGTTCGACCCAATTCTGCATCGTCAAGGTTGAAGTCAGAGCGAATTGAGTGATTTGAAAGTGCCTCTTCTTGAAATGGTGGCAATTGTCTGTGATCACCAACCAGCACCCACCTTTTTGCTCTGATCAAAGGTACCAAGGTTTCAGTTGCGGTCGCCTTAGATGCTTCATCAACGATGCAAAGGTCGAATTTGGCCTGATCAGTTGATTTAACACCAGCAATGCCAATGCAAGTACCACCCATTACACGTGCAAAGTCAAAAACCACGTCTTCAAACTGTGAACTCTTTGACTCCAGTCTTGTAATCCATTCATTAACGGTTTCAACGTATGAAACATCATCCCCCAGAGATTGGAAAATTGGTTGCGCCATTGCAATCAGTTCACTTTGGCTTAGTTTTACTATTTCCTCTGCATTCTTATTGAATAAGTTCTGAAGCCTTGCCGATACTACTTCTTCGCGGTTTTTGAGCGTTCTTAAACTTCGATTAACGGTCTTTATTTGCACATCAATTTTTTTAATATCATCAGGGCGGACAGCTTTTTGTTCTTCAAGATGTTTCTTTTCACCTCGCAACTTCGTTAATTGGGATTCAATTGAATTGCGACTTTGTTTTGAAGAAGCCCACTCCTTCAAAACCCATGCTTGTTCAATTTCCCCCACTTTTAGACCACGCGCCCCTGCCCACGCCGTGAAATTTTTTCGAGTTTTTTCAAGAGTTCGATCGCACCATGTATCAACTTGCCTGCGCAATACAAACTTTTGAGCCGTTTCGCTCACCTTCGACGCTTCTCGGTCGGCGAAACGGATGATTTGAGATTTTGGTACTGACTTACCGATTCGCTCAAGTGCATTATCTAGGGCGATATTTGTTTGAGACGAAATCAAAATCTTTGAATCCGGCTTACGCTTTAATGTTTGGGCGACAAGTTCAGCGATAAATGTAGTTTTCCCCGTACCTGGCGGCCCCTCCACCACGAACATCCCCCGACTACCGAGCGCTGCCTTGACGAGCTTCTGCTTGTCTTCGTCTAACCCCTCGGTCAACCATTCACTCACCGTCACGTCGTCGGGTTCGCTCTGACTAGTTGGGTCAATTACAACATCCCGTAGGTTTTGATTTAAAAGTGCAGCACGGTGGTTAATCAAAGCGTTAACCGCTTTTCGTTCCCGTTGCAACTTTATCTCTGCAGCTTGAATATCGATCAAAAGTCGACCACGATCGGGCATTAACTGAGGTGGCTTAGAAAACCAGACTGAAATTTGACCATCTTGAACGATTTCCACCTCACCGGCGACTGACATGCGATTATTTGCAAGTTCAACTGTTCGAAATTCACCTATCGATACCGATGAAGTGTCTTCTTCGATCTCGAACACTATGCGATTGCCGGCAGCTTTGAAGGATGAATACCTTATTGGTCTTTGCTTCATACGCTCAAAAGACTGTCGTGCTTCAATCTGTTGCTTCCATTGGTTTAATAGCCGTACATCTTCTTGCTGTTCGTTTTTCTCTCTCCAACGTGAGTTCTTTTCATCCAACTCCTCGACAATCGTCCGAAACCCAGCATCGGCCTGGACTGAGCTCAAAGGCGGCTCAAAACTAAACTGTAGATTGCTCACTGAAACATCCAAATTGAACGCTCGTTCGCGCTGCTCTTTTGTTGGAGAAGTAATGATTTCGATTCGTAGTGCCGGCAACATTCCAGATCGCATTGCAAATGTTGCTTGATAACCATATTTTTCTCCAGTAAGAAAAACCGTTCGATCATTTAACTTCCCGGGTTCAATCTGTGAATCCTTATCTCGAACCATACAAATCACGTTGAGATCCCGAACAACTCGCGTACGAATCTGATCCGAGTGCAAACCCAACATTTCCGGGACTTTGTTGGTAAAACCTGGATCTAATGCCAAATAAATCCGATAGCTTCCTTGTCTCTTTTTCTTTCGAGATGAAAGGAGAGACTCAATTTTGTCAAGTAAAACAACAGCGTCAGTTGGCCGATTATTTGGGCTCAAACTTACACACTTTCGAAGAAGTTCATGAAGTTCGTTAGGCAAATCCACACTTCCAAGAGCCGCCTCAATATCCGGATAATCTTTCATTTCTAAACCACTTATTGCTGCAAGCGTTAGTACTCCAAAACCAAATACATCTCTCGAAAACGTTGTGTCAAGTTCGGGTGGCGAAAATGGTCGCGATAAGAAGTCAATTGTTGTCGCCGATGAATCTGTCAAGTTGTTCTTAATTTTTGCAATTCCAAAATCTGCCAGCTTTGGGACACCGTCTCGAGTTAGGAGTACATTTGCTGGTTTAACATCACGATGAATGACCTTTCGCTCGTGAGCAAACGCAAGTGCTGATAGGACAGGTAAGCCCGTATATTTAAAAAAATCTTCCCAAGGAAAACTCCCCACCTTAGAAATCGCCTTCTTTAGGTCATTCTCAATCCACTCCAGAACCACGAAGAACTGACCGCCTTCAACATCTGCATCAATCAGCTGCACAATGTTGGGGTGTTCAAGAGTTAAAAGAGAATCTACCTCTCTGTCAAATAATGTTCGAACGATTGGATCAGTGTCTATATTTCCTTCGAGAACTTTGACCGCAACTTCTCTTGGCGGGCTTGACTTCAGGTCAACTGCCTTGTAGACCTTGGAAAGTCCGCCTACACGTGCGTCATCAAGATTTGTCGAGAATCGGCTTTTCCATTCACGACGATTCATTTCAAATAAGGGAGAACCAATAACTTGGAATTTTGCATAGTTCGTAAGATGAGGAAAGGTTATTACATTGGTGTCACAAAGTTAAATTCACTGTGTGGTTTGGAAGACCGCAGACCGGTATTTACAAGACAATCAATACCCTAACCCCAGAGGTGAAATTCGGACTGATTATTTACGCTGTTTAAGTGTCCCACTTACGAGCCATCAATAGACGACTGGTTTTGATCGACCGAACTAAAAGGACTAAATGATGCAAGTAAGTTAATTAAAAAATGACCAACATTTTGCTATCGGATAAAAATAGAACTAGCCTCCCTTGAGTTCTTACTAATTAATGTTGCGTCAGAAAGGTCGAGTAAATGGTCGATATCAGACCGACTGCGTTCGTTTACGGCATGTTTTCGAGTTTCAATTATCGACACTGGTTGGCGTTAGGCGAGTTTTTAGACAACTCAATTTCCAGTTATGAGCAGAATAAGATTAAATTGCGCGAATTAAATGGGTCTGCTTTTGTTCTCAAGATATTTGTTGACTACGACGATGACTTAGACAAACTAAGTATCCGTGATAACGCTGCTGGGATTTCTGAACATCGTTTTGACAAAGCATTCGCTCTTGCTACACCGCCGGACGATCTTGCTTATATAAGTCGATACGGCGTCGGGATGAAAGCCGCCGCATGCTGGTTTGCCAGAGATTGGAATGTGCGCACCAAGGCAATCGATGAAGACGTCGAAAGAACGGTCAATTGGTCAACAAAGAAAATAATCGACCAAAATTTGAAAGAACTAAAGCCCTCGCTAAAAACAGTTAACTCGAAAGATCATTACACAGTTATTACTTTAAGCAATTTGATTCACCCACCACACGGTGGTAAAACAATCGGAAAAATTAAAACATTTTTACCAAACATTTATCGTGAGTTTTTGCGTAATGGCGAAGTCGAAATTTTCTGGAATAACGAAAAACTTTCTGAAAAAGAGCCAGAGATTCTCTACGCACCCCCAGCTTGGGATAGCCAGGCAGCCGATCAACTTTGGGAGAAATTTGTAACGCTCAACATGCCTGACGGTCGACTAATCAAAGGTCGGGTCTTCTTACTTAAAGATATGAAGCGTTCATACACGGCTCTCAACTTGTTCTGGCGAAATCGCCTAATCAAAGGAAATGTCGAACCAAATCACCGACCTGAACAATTATTCGGCGCAGGCAATAGTTTTGAAACGGGTCGCCTTTGCGTTGAACTGAACATGAATGAGTATGAGCCAACTCTCGACAAACAAGATTTTAAGTTTCAAGATACCGAATCATCTCTCGACGAAATTATCACCGAACTAAAAAAAGAAGCCCGAGAAATTTTACGTCAGGCTAAGGACTATCGAAAACCAACGATTTCTCAGTCGGTGCAAATACTCAATATTTCAAAGATTTTTACTCCCCCGACGGAAGAGATCCTTGTACACCCGGTCCCGCCTACAACTTCATCACCGTACCCGGTGCCTAAAAGCCCTGAGTCAACAGATTTACCTGGTGATCAAATTAACTCTGAGGGATTATTTCGTCAACCCTCTATTAATTTAGAGATTGACGGTATGCCATGGATCATTAACTTACAAATTGGCAACAGAAATGGCGATAATGAATTCGTGTCTATTGAGGAGCTCGAGCCCGACGAGGATGAAAAAAAACCGAGGCAAATGTTTATCACTCTTGGTTTGAAACACCCGTTTGTTGCAAGATTCTGGCGTGACGACTCAGAAATACAGCGCTTCCTATTGTTTTTTGCATCAGCGCTTGGTCTTGCAGAAATTGCTGCCCGTAAAGCTGGTGCTGTTTTCCCCAGTTACGTTAGATCAAATCTGGACGAATTTTTAAAACGTCTTGTGTGGAATAACGAAGACCCTGAATAATTATTGGAGAAAGTTAAAATGAACCAACAGATAATCCCAGTAAATAACGCAGCGACAAATAACCTGCCGGTCGATGGTCATTTATCAGTTTGGAACCCAACTTTAGGTTTAGAGTTTAATCGATACATCGCAACGTTACCAACGGATCAAGCCGCACGCTTGAGTGTAGAATCTCCGCGAATTCTGAGTGCGTGTGTCAGACCACTAGGACCCGATTTGCAAAGCCGAACCAATGCGGGCTTAGTTCTTGGCTACGTACAAAGCGGTAAGACCTCTTCGTTCACCGCAGTCACTGCGCTTGCTAGAGATAACAACTTTAACTGTGTCATCATAATTGGCGGAACTGGCACAATTTTATTGGACCAAACAGTAAAGCGTTTGAAGAAAGATTTAAGTCTTGGCGAATTAGATGTCGTCAATCGGTGGCTATTCTCTGAAAATCCGAAACTTAACGCTGCCAGACCTGACGTGGACCGAATCCAGAATCTATTGGCTACGCATTCATCGAACGTAATTCAAGGGAAATCACAAGTTGGCCCAACCCCGCTTATCGCCGTAATGAAAAGTTCCTTTCACTTGAAAAACTTAAACTCAATATTGAATGGTCTGGGCGCCTCGGAACTCGCTGGAATATCTGCGCTAATTATTGATGACGAGTGCCACATGTCAACACCTGACATTGGTACAACAAACGATCACTCGAGAATTTACTCGCTTATGCGTGAACTACGAAGTTACTTTTCAAACCACACACTTCTTCAATACACGGCAACCCCTCAGGCAAATTTGCTGTGCACACTACGATGAATTCAGACCAGAGTTCGTACGTTTATTAGGCACCGGCAGTCTTTACGCCGGTGGAAGGCGCTTTTTTATCGATCCACCGAAAGCACAAAACATTCGCACGATCCCAATTTTAGAGCAGCAATCGGCATTGGCTGCCAGCGAACAAGATCCTCCACCAACAACTTTATTAAATGCCTTAGCGACCTTTTTGCTGATTGCAGCGAACGATTTTTACATTAATCAAGTGAGTCATCAGAATAATTTTAAACAGTTTTCAATGCTCGTTCACTCCAATGCGGCTGTTGCAACTCACAAAGTATTCAACGATTGGCTCAGTTCTTTAAAAACTTCATGGCTCGGGGTGCTCAATCGGCAAGATAATGATCCTGATAAAACTCAATTAATTAATAAAATTTTTAGGCCCGCTTACGACGACATTCAACAAACGGTCAATACCCCTCTCAACGAGTTTGTTGAACTTTTAGGGTCACCAATAAAGAGTGTCCTTAATGCTCTCATTATTTGGCTAGTTGACGGGAACAAAAAGGATGGCGGCGTAAAGGACCCATCATTTAATTTGAGCAATTACAACATAATTAATGGTGGTGAAATGCTTGGTGTGGGCTTCACAATCCCACAACTGACAGTGACCCACATGCTTCGTAAAGCAGGACAAGGACAACTTGATACTGTTCAGCAACGCGGTCGATTTTTTGGTTACTGCGCTGATCGATACGACCAAATTCGAGTATGGCTAAGTGAAGAAGTTCAAAATTTATTTTCCAAATATGTTGAGCACGAAGAAACCTTAAGACTCTATTTGACCAAATACGACCAAGAAAATCTTGTTCTAAAAAACTGGAAACTAAAATTCAGAATGGATAGAAGTGCCAAAGCTTGTCGACGAGGTGCAATAAAACTGGCGGTGAAGCGCTTTAATGCACCTGGGGGCTGGGTTCAACAAAAGTACTGGAGTGACAATGCAGATAACAAAGCCGAAAACCTTAGATTAGTCAATGACTTTTTTAATGGTGAGGGTTTATTCGCTGATATTTCACCAAAACCAAAATTTACGATCGCCGATAAATCTATTATTGGCGGCAGTCCAGAGACCGAGCATCATCAAGCGAGTTATAGCATTTCGGATCTATACAAACTATTAAGTGACTTCAAAGTCGACTCCAGAGATGAGGACGATTTCGATATCTTGCGTGAGACAATCAATGAGTTTTCAGAAAATGGCGTATTTCAAACTGTAGATGTTATTCATATAGCTAAGGGGCACGCACCAGCACGAAGGCGTCGAAAAGTAACTAATGACAAAGTCGACCTCCAGCAAGGTTTCAATGCTGGTTATGTCGGAGATCAACATGCCCGTACGGCAAACATCACTGTTCAAATACACATTTTGGATCATGGCGATAATGATAAAAACATTAGTGAAGAAAATGTCGTTTATTTAGCGGTTTGGCTGCCGTCAACGTTAAAAGATTGGGCCGAGGGATGGATCCTTCAAGATGAGTAACCCTGTGAAAGTTCTACTAAACGATCTCTATTCAAATTTGATAGAGGACGACATGCAAGAGTTTTATGTGGCACAACCAATACCGGGTTACCCGTGGGCAAGACTTGCATTAAAGGAGGGTTGCCTTGCCCTAGTTGCACCAAGTGCCACAAAGGCAGACCTATTTGATATCGAACTTGAACATATCAAAGTGCAATTTGACCTTGAAGTTCAAATTAAAACCAATGATCAAACCAAAATTGAGCGTGTTTCGATTATTGAATGCAAAAGTTCCACCGCTTGGCTATTAAATGCTTTTTTAGACTTCACGTCAATGGTTTTGCTTGGCTTAGATGCAAATAGACCAGTAGAGATAAACAAATTCATCCAGAACTTAATTAATCTTTTCCGGTCACTAGCTCAAGTCAGTAACAAAAGTGTTCAAGGCCTTTGGGGTGAGTTGTTCGTGATAGCCCAGTCAAAAGACCCAACAATATCGGTTCTGTCTTGGCATTCGACTCCGAATGATCGTTACGACTTCGCAAAATCAGCCGAAAGAATCGAGGTAAAAACAACGACAGGTGTTCGGAGACACTCTTTTGCGCACGAGCAGATTTCAGTTCACTCAGGACTCCAGGTTTTCATCGCGTCTCTAATCCTAACTCAAGACGAACAAGGTGTTTCATGTGCAGATCTAGTTGAAGATATCCTTCCGAGGCTGACAAACAGCGAGAGTCGTCAATCATTGATTAGCAAATCAGTTAGAACATTGGGTGTGGACTGGCGCTTGCAGAACTCACAGAAATTTAATGCTGAAAGTGCCAAGATTGCACTTAAGTGGTACGACGTTGCTGACATACCTAAAATTCTCAATCCCTTGCCGCCAAACATCTACGCCCTCAAGTATCAATGTGATCTTCAAACAACAGTGGAACTATCGCTCAATGAATTGCTTAAAAAAGGACCGCTAATGACTAACTTTACGCATGTATAGCTATGGCAAAGGAGCGTAATACGTTGGTCGATTGGCCGATAAGAACTGGCGAAACGCTGAAAAGAGTTGCCCTGCATGCAAAAGTCGGTGGTGCCCGCCAATGGGGCATTACATCATGCTTAGACGGCAAAGCGGTATTAGTTTTTGCGAATCCGGGTAAAGCTGCAAAATTTGGCTACGACAAATGGGAGCGAGAGCAAAGTAACGGCGACTATCACTACACGGGTCAGGGACCCGTAGGTGACCAGCAAGTAGACACACGTGCGAACAAATCACTTCTAAAGACTCAAGTTTCAAACGCACCGATCCATCTTTTTGAAGCGAGTGGAACTTCCGTAACCTATCGAGGAAAATACCGACTCGCGGCAAACCCATATCGCTACGAACGAAGTCTTGATCTAAACGGTAACGATCGACGCGTCATAGTTTTTCATTTAGTCCGAGTATGAATTCGCAATATCACGTTAGGTTCTGCATAATCAATTTTGATCAAAAACGGTAGTCGCCAATCAAGCCTGTTATAGCACGAAGATAAAAGGAAATTGACCAATAATCTTTACGTTTTAAGCGATGTTGGCTTCCCAAGATACGTGAACTGCCTCCAATGGGATTGCAGAGCCACCAGAATCAGGCAACTCAATATGTCTAATACTCAAGCCATGAACAGATAATGCCTCAAGGTCCTCAATCGCCTCTTCAGAGTATTCACTCCACTTTGTCATGCTAACGAGAGCATTCAAAACGAAGACTTTCTCTTGAGGACTGATAAAAAAGTCTTTAAAAACTTTTGCCGGATGGTCAAGTAGCCACATGCCGCGAACTCGCAGAGATGTTGCCTTTAGTGGGTCAACTCTATTGAGTCGACCAATTTCGTTACCTGGCTCACCACCAAGTTCTTTGACAGTCGCTTTTAACCGATCAAATAAAACGTCGAAGACCGACGATTCAGCCGCGATACATTTACCGTCGATCAGCCAGAGTGCCTCAACATATTCAGCATTCGCTTTACCAATGAAATAGACAACGTCTTTTTCAACCCATATTTCGCACTCGCGACAACCTTCTTCAATGCGAGTGTCTGTTGCCTTCAAACGTCGCTTTGGTGGCGAACTATTGAGCTGAATCTGTGTGATAGACCCATGAACTTTTACCTCGACAGCGTCACCACCCCAGATCATGAAATCGGGCGGTGCGTTGTCGCTGCCCAACCACGAAAACGTCTTGCTCCACGCGGCGTCAACGTGGTTTGGTAACGCGCCAAGACTGCCAGCGAACATATTTTTTGCGAAAATCTCAAAAGGTTTACCCTTGGCGCCAAGCGTGCCACGTGGCTAAGTGGTCAGAGAAATACCACGACCCCCGCCCATTGATGCAATTTTTACAAGTTCGGAAATCGCGAATGGAATTGACGACGAAGGCTTAGTTGTCATATCTAATCGCTCAGAAATGAAGCCAAATCAAGATGCAATTTTCTTTTCAGAAAACGCAAACCGCCGACGTTTTTGGCGAGATCCCGCGATAACTGTGCCCTTCACGACTTCATACCGTTTCGACTTTTTGAAACGTGAAACATCGTTCATGATCTGCCGAGCAAGGAGTTCGGCGAACTTAACCGGTACAGCATTTCCAATCATCTTGTAACCATCGGCGACATATTCGTATTTAAACAAATGGTCATCTGGAAATGTCTGAACTCTGGCGCATTCGCGCACCGAGAGTC
>Ga0214923_10007182_pt1 | contig 12221 bp, 15 predicted proteins | sample LL1510_MetaG_FD_177993 | JGI IMG/M metagenome (GOLD analysis project Ga0214923, IMG submission 177993) | Freshwater microbial communities from Lake Lanier, Atlanta, Georgia, United States - LL-1510 | ecosystem: Environmental > Aquatic > Freshwater > Lake | place: USA: Georgia | collected...
TAGGGTAAATCGCAGAGTTTGGGGATGCCGAAGGATTTCCTGGGTTGCCTTAGGGAAAGTCTGCGATTTACCCTACACTGGCCTACACTCCTACACTCCCTGGATCTCAATAAAAAAACGGCATAAACATTCTATATAGTAGATATAAAATGGTTAAGTTGCAGTATATTACCGAATCAGATCGGCCAGATAAGAAACTAAAGGCTGTATTCTTACAAGACAATGGAAGAACAAAGACTACCCATTTCGGTGCTAAGGGCATGGACGATTACACTATAACCCATGACAAGGAGCAGAGGGCGCGATATATCAAACGGCACACTAAGGATCTACGGACACATGACCCGACCCGCGCGGGCTTCCTTTCGATGCATATCCTCTGGGGGGAAAGAACATCTATATCAGGCAATACAGCCCTTTATAAAGAGAAGTTCAATCTGTAAACTCTGGCTCTACCTCCTTACGTTTTAGCCCCACGTAGAAGTTTCCAGTATTCTTTCGTACTGCCTTGATATTGTTAAATCCCAGCAGACTCTTGAATGTTGCATCGCTGAACTTGTCGAGACGATTGTCCTGCAGGTATTGCCTCTTCAGTTCAGACGCTCCAATCATGTCCCCATCATGCTTGGTAATCTCGTAGTATTTGTTGATCCACATCTTCAGGGGGTTGTTGTCATCAAAATACTCGCCAGTAGCCTCTGCTACAGACCGAGGTGGCTTTAGAGATTTCAGGTCTTTAATGTTCTTGTAAATATTGGCCAACATCAATATGAACTCGTCGCGCCATGGTGCGCTCCTGCAGTACTTCTCTTTTACGTCAGGATCGCCCAGACGGTGATGGGGTTCGCACATCTTCTCGGCCGATACAAACTTGAAGGGGAAGTTGATAATCCTCATACGACGCTCAATACCACCGTCCATCTTGTTCACCTTGGGGATGTTGTTCATCTGTAAGATGACCTTGAATGACGGTACATACTTGACGATGTGCTTGGAATGTAGAGTTCTGGCCTCAATAATATCGCCACCGCTGATTTTCTTAATCAGGCCACCCTGTAGTTTATCATCGCTCTCTGGCTCTGTTGTCATCATGATCCGTTTCCCACGTGCCTCTACAAGTGCAGGGACAGGCTGGTCTTTGCGCTCCAGGGGCTTTGTAAAGAGGGTATTGTCTACAGACAGGTAATAGTCGCCAAAGGCCGTCTTTAGTAAATCCGCGATGACACCCTTTCCATTACCACCAGATCCTGTAAATCCATAGAACTCCTCCCAGCGATTACCACCAAATAGACAGGAAGAAAGGACGTTGCATAGATAGTCTACATCTTCCTGGGTCGCGAACATGCTGTGTAGGAACTTGGTGATGGCCTCGCGCACCTTCGGGTCTGATTTCTTGGGGTAAGCATAGCCAGTCGTAGTACTGATATAGTCCTGGGGGGTAATCATACGGAAAGCACACAGGTTAAGGTCGTAGCATCCATCGATAAAGGCAAAGATGTCGCGGTTCGTGTCCATGACAGCAGGAAGGTCTTCCTTCTCAAAAAAGGAGGGTAGGAATGCTATGACACCATTGCAGAAATCACTTGAGCCAAACGTCTTATAGGCTCTATGGATGGCCTCCAGTTTCTCCCAGTGCTTCCTGGATAGTTCTTCCTGCTTTGACTTATCGGTGATTTTGGCCGAGTCCTTCTGATAGGAGGCCAACTCGGCCTTCTTAGTATCCATGGCCAGATCTTGCATTGTGTCCGCGATGTGGCGTTTTAGTCCACTGGGCTGACTCTTATCAGAGTGCTTCCACACGTTGTTTTTGTTCAGAGCGTACCACCCCATGCTCTCTTCCCACAGGTATGCATCAGGATTGATATTGTAGAAATAACGGGCGATGTCCTTGTGATTTATTAGCGTAATGATTGACCAGAAATCTTGGCGGAACTCCATCAGCCCCCAGAAACACGTGGGGTTGGTCTCCTTCAGAAGTTTCCAAAGGGTCGCACCCATTACTTTGCGTCCCTTATCCCGCGCGAATGTCTTGTAGTGCTTCTCACAAGCCCCCTCTTCGTACTTCTTAGAGGCTTTAGAAAGAGCATCCCACACGGAGCATTCATAGCCCTCATTAAACAGCACCATGCCGATTTTTATCCAGTCTGCGTAGTTGTCCAGGTATTTGATAGGCAGGGCTTGAACAACCTTAATAAGTAAAGCCCGATCCTTGTCCTCGCTCACACTGCGAGGCTCAGAGGCCACACTCTCCTCCTGCTCCTCCTGCACGGCTACTTCTTCTACAGCCTCCTCAACCTCCTCTACGCCACCCACGTAGCGAGGATCTAACTCCGCGAGATACTGTACGACCTCCTCAGGCACATCCACGAGTTCCTCGTCATCAAATGGTGTCTTTGTCCATTCATACTGGGCTATGACATCACCCTCTGCTGTCTTCGCGAAGGTAGGCTCGACGAAGATGCACCCGCCATCGCTCCTGATGTCTATCTTTACGTCATCTGACCCAGTTGTCTGCTTCAGTCGCTCGTCATACTTGAACACGTAGTGGAAGCCCTTGTTCGTCTTGGCCACAAGATTACAGGTGGTCATCATGTCCATCAACTGCGTCGCACATTCCAGGCTGGGGTCGTCAATGTCAATGGCCACCATATTATGACGCTGACCCATCAGCATCGCGAAGCCATTGGCCTTCTTGTTGTACTCCTTGGTCTTGGTCTGCTCCCACTTCGATGGAAACCCGAAGACCTTCTTCCAGATCCCCTTCTTGTTCTGCTTTGCTGTCATGTTGGACGATATAACCGTCGCGCCGAGTCGCTCGTAGAGGGCATGGGCGGTAGAAGTGGGGGCGTTGGACATCCTTATACTTAGTCTATACAAATAAATCTTTAGGCCGTTTTCGTTTAGACGATTTTTCATTTTTTCACCGGCCGGAAGTTCCTGCCGGGGAAAGAATGAATCTGGGATTTTTAAGGATGCACGGTTTCGGCCATAGCCCCTGCCCCTGCCGTAGCATCGGTTTGAATATCTGCCGTAGCCTTCAACATGTAGTAGCGATTTAATGACTTGGCGATGATTGCCTGGCGATTTGCCTGGTAATACCGTCTTTTACTCTCGGCCATTCTGGCCTGGAAGTTAGGATCGTTCTTGTGCGTGTAATAATATCTGAGTTTACGATTCATGGGCTGGGGGTCGATAGGGGTGTCCATTCTGATATATCCATACAAAAAATCTTTAGACCGTTTTCATATAGACTACCGATTCTGGCCACTTATTCCATACGTCCTCGTGTCATAATCAGGTGCAGGTTTCGCCCAGCCGAAAGAATCCCCCAGGGGCGAATCAATGCTGAGCCGATCAGAGCAGTCGAAGAACTCATCGTACCATGCTATGCCCACGTATGACCCTATCAGTATGCTGTAAAAGGCCACTCGCGATTTTGGCGGTAAGAGCCAGTATGCAAAGCCCAAGCCTGTGCTAATGACCACACACTTGGGATTTAGTTGTATTCCTGTGCCTGTGATCTTGACCATCTATTTACTGCCGAGACATTAAGAAACTGTTTATTTCAGATAATGAGCGACCACCCTCATACTTCTCTATAGACCCATTAGCATCCCTATAGATCATGGTGGGATACGAGTTCACCTGGTACTCCTGATTCTGTGAGGCCTCGACCTTTCTTAGTTTAATATTACCCCCGTTGAGACTGTCAAAGGTGGGCATAAACGTATGACAGTGGCCACACTTTGACCACCAGTAGAGGGTAAATGACTTCTGGCCGGGTTGCAGTGGCGCGGGTATGTTCCATATATAGTAAGCCATGATCAGCCCAGCACCTATGAGCAGGTAGTTCATCTATCATAGATATTTATTTACTTACCAATCCATTTTTTGAACTCCCTTAATCCATTAGTAGTTGCTGGGGCTTTCGTGCTGTGTGCGTTCAGGTGTAGATGGTGATATAGGATAGGGTCAGCCAGTAGAACATCGCGGAAAAAGTCCTTCATCTGTGCTGAGTTTTCAAAGGGAAGCATTACAAACTTCTTATATTCCTTATCGCTCCATGTGGGTCGTCCCTTGCGTGTGATCTCCTTGACCTTTTCGACGGCAGTGTCGTACAACTTGCCGTATTTGGAAGCCAACCAGTCCCAACCATCGTCTGGCTTGTAGTCGCTCGGTAGTTGTGTATTGACATTGTGGGCGTTTTGGATCACGCCGTCCTTATTTATCACAGGGTCTTCGTATTTAGCGTCCTTTCTCCAATCTGGCTTATCTACGAAATCGACAGCCTTCTCAGCCTCCTTTACCATCTCGGCGACCTTTGCAGGTGGGGGGGCAGGTTTACTGCGGTTGTAGAAGCCCGATAAGAGTTTCATAGTATCTTCTGAACTCATCATCGACCCACCACTCACTTCTATGGGTTTTGGCTTGATCCCTTTTGCATCATCTGAGGCTTTTTTTAGTTTACGCAGGGTCTCCTCCTCAGCCCTTGCCCGTTTATTAACACGATCCTTAAAAGCAGACAATAACTTGGCCTGTTCCTTATTAAAAGCCTTTATTTCGTCCTGTGTTTTAATAGACTTGGACTTCTCCCTCATTTGTTTTTCCATCTCCGTCATCTCCTCGTTTTCAGCCTTTGTTAGATTGTACAGCATCTTCTTTACCCTAAATCCTGAATCGTTGCGAATGCTCTCTTTAAGGGCTTCTGTGTATGCTGTAATGTCAGGGTGTTCCTTTGCCTCAGTGGGCTTTTCCTCAGCGGGTTTTGCCTCCGCGGGTTTTGCCTCCATGGGTTTTACCTCGATGGGTTTTGCCTCAATAGGTTTTGCCTCAGTTGCCTTTTCCTCTTCTTTTATGATTGCCTGGATTGCCTGTTTTACGGCCTTCTCCTTCTTCTGAGCCTTCTCCTTAACGACTTCAGTCTTTGGTTTAGACTTTTTCTGCGACTTTTTGGCCTCGGGCTTCTTTTTAGCCTCCTCCTTTTTGGCCTCTGGCTTGGGCTTTACGATCACGATAGGCTCTTCGGGCTTCTGCATCTGGGCTACAGTCTTAAGTGGTGTAATGTCCTGGCCGAGCCTCAACTTTTGTACCTGATTATATGGGGCATATCCCTTCTTAGGAAATGCATAGATACTATTATCAAATGTTGTCTTGTTCCACAACCCAACCGAGGCACTGTATCCTTTCAAATGATCAATAAGATCAGTCATCTATTTATCTAAAAGGTAAAAAACCGTTCAATAAATAAATCGATTTACTCGTCATCAGCATAGGCCATGGCCTGTTGCATTGCACTCTGCCTCTGCATGGACTGGTACTTCTCAATAGCCCAGTCATTAGCACCAGCCAGGAGACCGTTCACCATGTAGTCGTCAGAGTTGCGGTATAACTTCTCAGCACCTGCGAACAGTGCGCCAGTGGCGACCGCTGACGTTGTGCCGGTAGGGTTCATTCCAAGAGTGGAATGGATAAGATCAGAGCCGATTGCACATGCTCCCATGAGTCCACCATCTACCGCACAGTTTACGAGAGAGGCATTACCACCCGTAGCCATACTCACACCATAACTCACTGCGAACCAAAGACCAGCAGACATTACTGCGCGGGACATGCTCTGAGAATCCATATTTATACTTCTGGGGTAGAAATAAAATACTTAAGAAATGTATTTATAAATCCTTAAACTGAGCCTCTTTATCTTTGGGCATTATCCGGGTAATACTTGGCTGTCCAGGTATATTAACTGGCCTGGCCACAGGTTGCACTACAGTCTTATCCTCCTCCTTTTGAGATGGGGGCTTCACGACCTGAGGCTGTGCCTGCGCGGGTCTAACCTGTTGCTGTTGCTGTTGTTTTAGCGCTATGAGACTATTCTGGCTATTTACGGCCAGGAGGGTGGTCGTCATAATCATGGCCAGTCGTACCTCGGGTCTCTGGATTTTCTGGAACTTCTCCTTCTGCTCCATGGCCATCTCCTGCATGATCATCCGTAGTTCATCATGCTGGGTCTGCTGTAGCATATTCGTGAATCCCTGCGTCCTCATACCCAGGAACTGCTGAGACCCAATCTCTACCATGGATGACCCCATGTAAAAAAACTGTAGGAACTGGTTCGTCAGATTCTTAATGGATCGGGTAGTTTCTATAGTTTTTAATGTGGTCTCTAATACTGCAGACCCCATCTTATCCAGGCTCTTCAAAAAGGCCTCTTTGTCCCCGCGGATTACATCGGCCAATAGTGCTTCAAAGGTATTGACGTTAAAAGTAATCTTGGCGATTAAATCAGGCTTCTTCTCAGGTTCATCTACGACCTTTTCAGCACGTGGCTTCGGCTCAGCCTTTGCCCTGGGCTTGGGTGTCTTTGGCTGAGCCTCTGGCTTAAATCTGGCCTTAAATGGTGGCGCTACATGCTCGGCCTCGACACTTAGTAGGCCATCAATAAAGGCCGAGTGCTTGGTAGGGACGACTGGCGTTATTTTTGCACCATTAGCCTGGAGTTTAGATAGAAATAGATCAGCCTTGGCGGAATCTATCATGGGTTCTACTATTGTGGTAGTATTTGGTTCGTCGTTAGTGTCCTCGGCCTCCTCAGTCTCCTCCGTCTCCTCAACATGCTCCACTACATCATTTGTAGGGGCTTGTCCCTTTAGAAATAGGCCAATGGACGATTTACTAATACCAACCGTCTCGGCGATTTGCCGGATGCTCTTCTTTTCCTTAGATAAAGCCAACACCTTCTCGCGCTGTTCGTCTGTCCACTTCGGCATGTTATATTAATGGGACAGATTATTTTTTGGGGTCAGAGTTATTTGCACCTTTGGCCGATCTGTAGTTTCTACGATGGCCTCTTTATGGACGACCACCTCGTCGAGGCCGTTGCACATGATAGGCTTGGACGTAGTACCGTCCTTAAAGTTCTTCTTAAACTGTGCTATGATGGCTTCAGGCACATCTGGCGACACTTCTGAAATCCTGGCCAACTTGTCGCGGATTTCGGTCAATAATGCCTGGGGGTTCTCCCTCTGTTTAACGGGTAAGGCCAACTCAACCTCTAACTTTTTGTATATCTTTAAGTATAACTGCGCGCAGACCCGATGTCCCTCAGCCCTGGCCGAGAACTTGTAATACGACAAGACGGTAGATATAATGCCTGTAAATACTGATACAGATCCGAGTATTATAGGATTTACCAGGCCACCAGTCGCTGATAGAAACCCAGTCATGGTACAGAGTATAATAGACGGTATTTGTAGCATGTCATTGTTCCTTGATGCTAATATACTTGCTCTGTTATGACACCAATATAATGCCTCTGATTGCTCAGCCTCCTTTTTTAGGACTGTCTCATAGCCCTCACACCATTCAGAAAGATTATCAGGTGCAGACATTATCTCTATATTATAGATAAGATGGATTATGAGGAACAACTAATGACAGAGATCGTTGCCGTCGGGGGTATGGTGGTCGTCGTAAATAGACTGCTCGAAGTCATGTTTCCAAATGCAAACACTAACTTCCGGCTCTTCCTGACTGGTGCAGTGATCCATGTGGGTTGCGAGTACTCTGGCCTGAATGAGTGGTATTTAGAGCATGGCGCGGTGGCTCTATGGAAGGCACGGAACACTGTCCCAGATAGAAAATATCCTACCTATTCAGAGACGAAATGCCGATTTATCAACTGGGACTTATGTTCGTCGCGCTCGGACTGTGTACAACAGGATACTGCCTCACAAGGTTTTATAAGAAAACCGTGTCAGATTGTGTGAAGAAATATGATGATCTCTAACCGAAGGAGGGCTGTGCCTAACATAATACTCTGGCCTTTTTCTTGGGAGTCCATACATTGTTGTCTAACAGATATACATCAAACAGATCCATGTCGACAAAATAGAACGGTTCATTCATATTCGTCATATAAATGAACTTTTCTCCCACCCTGGACTCCTTAATATCGGCCATCTTACACACCGCGACAGCATTCAGGTCTTTGTTGCACATGATAAAGACATCAGATCCAGAATGTTTCTTACGATAGGGGACAGATATGTAGTACCAATGGCCAGGGAATCCATCCGACGTTGTCCACCCATTCGAGCGCTCAGCCTCTATTTTTAATGTCCTGGTTTCGTCGGCCACAATGAAATCCCTGTCGCGGTAAGCCTCATCAGTATTCGTCGTCTTAAATCCCAACTGGTTCAGCAGGGACATGGCTGTCTGGATTCCTTTGGGATTGTTCTCATCATAGAGTTTCTTACAGAAGGGTTTGTTCATTCTACTCTACGCCGGAGGTTTTAGTTTTAGCAAGGACGCACTGGCCAGATTCTGGGACAAAGACGATCCCTGGGTATTTCATTATACAGGATGTATAGGAATGAACCCTAAAAGTTGTATACGCCCCAGGAATCATGACATCGATTAAATAACCACCCCAGCCTCTTTGCTCAAATCTGCAGAGATCACCTGTAATCATATTGGACTTCCTCAAATCCTGCTGAGTTGTCATAGACGGACACCTTTCCATCGCTCTCTATCTGCTCACACTCTTTTGTGAGAACGTTAAAGTTAAATAGTTCCCTGCATTTCCTGTAAAAGTGTAGGCCGTCCTCTGTGATATTAAACTCCGCGGGTGTATCTGTACTACGACATAGACGGTTTCCATGCATACCCTCGGCCATATTTGGAATAGGTGGTAGGGTGGAGCATAGAGGAGGTAAAGGCTCAGGTGGCGGGTCAGGAGGAGGCTCGACCTTTCTCATGCCGTAGATGCTGATCTTGGGAAAGGGAGGCCGAGTATAGGTCGCTCTCTGACATGATACGCCAATATCTACTGTTCCATTAAACATAGGGTAGGACTTCCACTCCTCTTTATCCTGGGGGCAGTCCTGGTCTAAGAGGCCAAGTGTCTTTCTCCTGTATCCTGCTGGTATGTGTGCGTCATCAGAATAACAAAGGTCGGAGATATTGGTTTTTCCGTCAGGGCAGAGATTGGGCTTAGGGTCAAGCACCTGAGATCTCTTGGTGTATGAGCGAGTACAGAGCAGACCCTCTCGTCTGTATCCTGGCCTACATTCTTCGTAGCAGAGGCCGTCCCAGCCTGGAGACGTTCCCGCGGGGCATGGTAGGTCTGATCCTGCCCCTCTACCCTTAATATTACCACCCCAAGTTCTAAGGTTGCGTTCGCCCAGATTCTTCTTTACACAATCCGTTCGTGATTTCCATGCACATCCACAGCAGTTTGGCCAACATGTGCCTATAGACCAATGACATCCACAGTCTCCATGACATCCGCCAACGCAGTTTTCACAGACACCCCAGCATGTCCCTGCAACATCGCGCGAACCGTCTGGGCATGGATCAATGGATGAGCCGATTGGTTCTTCGCAGGTCAAAGGTGTAGCATTCCATCCCGCTGGGCAGTCTCTGGCTCTACCAACCCCTCCACCATATACATCTTCGCACCGGATGCCTGTGTCCGTCATGCCTGGCTCACAGCCTTCCCAGGCCGTTCCCAGGACAATCGTAGCCCCATGTGAGCCATAATCAGGCTTCACATAGCAAAATCCAGGGGCTTGGTCAGTGCTTTCTACTCCATGCACCATGCCGTCTGGGCATCTATTGGGGATCGTCCCTGTATCGGTTAAAATCCTCTTGGTCATGTGTGCAAATGTCTCAGAGAGAGGGCTGAATCCCCCAGGATAGGCCGATGTTTTTGCATAGCACAGGAAAGCCTCGCAGTCGAAGCCCTCTTTAGGTGGCTCGTAGCAGAGTGAGTTTTGCTCTATAAGGGGAGGTGGACACCCATCCCTAAACGCTATAAAGTTCCCCATAATACTGATTATATCACCGACCCCAGGCAGGGCTTCGATGGCTACACGTGCGCCCTCAGGTACGTCATTCCACTCCTTATCGTTAGGGCTGTCCTTCTCAAACCGTGTCCCTGATGCCGTCAGGCCAATGGATAGGGATAGGGCAACCACAGAGAGGGGAGTTAGTAATGCCCCTATGCCTGTACTGGATAATGCCCCTATTTTGGCCACCATGGTCGCGACCTTTGTGGCCAGTTTCTTCATCGCGATCGTGGCTATATTCTTCTCAGCCTGTTTAGCAAGTATACCGGCCGTCCTCTTGCCCAGTTGTTCAGTGGCCGTCCTTTGGGCTTGGTTCTGCACTGCCTTCATGGCCGTCTCCTGGGCAAGTCGACGAACAGCGAGTTCGGCCAGTTCCTTCTCTGCTCGTTTAGCCACGGCCTCCTGCAACTTCTTGGCTGACTCCTGAGCCACCTTTTTGGCCAGTTCCCTCTCGGCCTTCTGCTGTGCGCGACGCTCCAGGGCAGACCCGATCTTGCGCCCCAGCCTGTCATAAATCTCGCCCAAGATGATGGACTCACCTGTATATAGGAGCAGATCGCCCCATTCCTCTCCTGTAGCCGTCCCGCAACCATGTATTTTATCACAGTCCAGTGTATCCTCATTTAGTTTATAGCATTTATCACCACAGGGATTTCCATCAAACTCACACTCCTCCTTCTCCTTGTTCATTTTAAACCCCTTACCACAGGGATCAGAGCCTTCAGGTAAGCATTCCGCGCCACTCACTGATAGGATAAAGCCAGGATTACAGGGATTTGCAGGGTCGCACATCGTACCATCTTCTGACAGGGTAAACCCAGGCTCACAGGGATTTCCTGAGAGGGGCAGACACTCCAGGCCGTCAGTGGATATGACATAGCCTTCCGGGCATGTGCCTTCTGTGGGTAGTATATTGGGGACAGGCCTCGAGCCATCTCCCTCCATCTGCTGTCTCAGTTGTTCAAGTAGGTCAGGGTTCTGGTACAGGTAAAAGCCTACACCCGCGGATGCAAGTAAAAGCACTTTATCCATTTCTATTTAATGACTGAGAAAGATTATTTCGGTTGATATATAACACTATGACCAATGGTATGGTAGTGGCCAACAAGATTTCAGGGAGATGACAGGATAAGAGACCCTCTCCTGTTCTCTTATCACCACATGGGCAATAATACGTCGTGTACGCTCCAAACAGAAGGCTACTTGTGATCACTGCTCTCTCCAGTTCTAACATTGACGACATTCTCTTCTTTATTGTTAGAAATATGTTTCTTGGCCAGTTGTTCCTCTATCATCTGTAGCCTCGGCCGGATTACTGTTTCATTGACCTTGCGAAAGATGGCCAGAATCGGAGGATAGTCTTTGACCTCTCTGGCCATGGGTACTGGTAAAGCCTCTTCTACGATATTGTCCTCCGTAAAATGATACTGCTTAACGGTGGCCATTTCTATAAATGGTATATATATTTTTTGACAGATTTTCCTCTCAGTAAGTATAAGAGAATGTCGTCCCTTCTGACTGGCGAGACAGCGTCTAATAACTCACAAGTGCCTCGTGTTTTTGCTGGTGGTCAGACGAATAGTGAGGCCTCGGCGCAAATGCAGAGGGATTATAAACCTCCGGCCTTGCTGTGGGCTATGCCTAAGTTCAAGATGCCTCTACCTGCTACGCTCACCATGCAGGATAAGCCAGAAGTGTACGCCCCATTTTTAGATGGCCGGCGCTACAATCCCGTCTATAACACCATAATGATCCCATATATGGATGGCGGTTGGATGGTCAAACTAAGAGAGCAACAGATCCAGACTGGTTGGGTATTAGTTGGTTGAGATAAAAAAACCTTTTCAGAATATAGAATGCCTCACGCTCCTAAGTATAACCCTAACACGTTGTCTGATAAATGGACGAGGAATCAAGTCATACTTAGATTTCAAGATGCCGTCCTCGATACAACTGGCTCATACAGATTCACATTCAGAGAACCCTTAAAAGATGTGGTTCATGCAGAATGGATTACGGCATCCACTCCATTAGTGGGGAAACTTATTACGGTAAACGAGTTTAAGAATGATGGCCAGACATCCGCGAACATCACGACCCTAACTCCTCCTCCTGCTCCTCCTCCTCCTCCTGGGCAACTTCCAAATCCCTATGTGCCTGGATTACCTACGTCCTCTACCAGTTCCCAGGCCTTTTGGCGATTTATATCTGATACAAACAACTATCTCAGTCCATCGTTGTCTATCAAGTTAGATAATCCTACAACTATCTACTATCTCACGGTAAAAGCAAAAAATATGGATGGCTCTATCTTTACACCCTCTGCAACTGATTACCTGCAGATTTTCACTTGGTCTAAATGCCCCTGTAAGC
>Ga0214923_10007184_pt1 | contig 12220 bp, 11 predicted proteins | sample LL1510_MetaG_FD_177993 | JGI IMG/M metagenome (GOLD analysis project Ga0214923, IMG submission 177993) | Freshwater microbial communities from Lake Lanier, Atlanta, Georgia, United States - LL-1510 | ecosystem: Environmental > Aquatic > Freshwater > Lake | place: USA: Georgia | collected...
GGGTTGAGCTTAGGGCCTAACGCCGAAACATCCATTATTGCAAACGGTGAATGGATCATTGTTCCTATAAATGGTTTGGTCAGTTATTTCCGAAAGTCGTCGGGGAAAAAGTCGGGGACTATTGGTTTTGCCGAAAAGGCGTCACCAGGTCTGCGCTATAAGGTAACTCCTGGTGGAATGGCCTTGGTTCGTCGGGTGGGAGCTGGTGAAGAATGGCTATTAACCGAACATGCTGCTTTCAAGTTCGAGCAGTCCGAGATCGCGATTTTGGCGGGTGCAGGTATTTGGCGCCGCACTGACAAAGAGTCTTCGCCCCCATCTAGTGCAAAAATATTTGGTACACGAGTCCAGACCTCGCATGAGCAATTGCTGGCAGTATCCTCGTCTTTGGTGAAGAGAGGAGTTTTAAAATCAAGGATTCGTAACTTAGAGGGGCCACCGGTTAAGGCTCTCTGTTCAAAGGAAAAGGAAGTTGAAGTTTCAGCACGCGCTGCATTGGAAATAAACGAATCTGTTGAATGCAATTTATTACCGCTACAATCCGATCAACGCGTCGCCGCTCTATTAGTGGAAATTTTTCCCTGGTGGGCTAAAGATCCCGTAAGTTCAGCTTCGGATCGCTGGCGCGTCGAGTCCAAATTAAGGGAAATTGCTTCGGGCACTGGGACAGAGGCTGAAAAAGTAATTCAAGAGGCGTTTCGTAATGAACGTTGTGCCGAGGTTTTGGATCTGTCGGGTTCGCTTCACGCGCTCTCATCCGCGACAGAATTGTCAAGGAGCCGCTGCCAATTTGCCATGGGACTTAACGAGGAAGCATTAAAAAACTTTATGAAGCTAGACTCGCAGGCTGTTGATCCTCCCTTTGTGGCTTTTTTAATAGGGAGGACTTACCACGAACTTGGGCGGTTTGACTTGGCATTGGATTGGTATAAGGAAGCTAATTCACGTGCCTACGAGGATCGTGTGGGGCTATCTCGTTATGCTGCGCAGGCTGCCAAGGACAGTGGGTTGTCACGCCAGCATCTAAAATGGCTTGATGAAGTGACGCTAGCAGAAACTGACGAAAAAAAATTAAAGGCAGCCTTAAAAAATGCGGAGTACTGGCGACAAAATCGTCCATCAGGAGCGGTGGCGGAGATCGGTGGCAGAATGGACACTCAGGCACTTCCCTTCAACGATAAGAAACTTTCCGCAATTCCAAATAAAGTTAAATCAAGTCGAGGTTTGGTTTTAGATCTCTTAGCGAAGTGGTGGTCAAAAAGTCCGCTGGCTGGGGATGTGAACTTTACCATCAGAGGAGATCATGAAGTTAGATGGCCCACAGGGGCGGGACAAGCGCCATTTGCGATCTCCAAACATGATGCGAGTATTGGATTTGTGATTGAGAATTTTCGAGGGATATCTACTGGCGGCCTCGGCAGTGCTGGTGAATTGCCCATCTCTTCAGGGTGGGCGGTGCAACCATCTATTGCGATCGGCACGGGGTATCTTGGTTCGTCCAGAGTGCGGGATCGTTTGGGTTGGGCTCTTGATCTGTCATACATAAATCGATTGTTTTACGATTTAACATTCGAATCTGAAAAATATCTAGACCCTGATCCCAATGGGCTTGATTTCGTGGATATCGACTTATATCGCTACACATCCCAAGGTGATTTTAGCCATTTTGATTCGGTTGCAAGGGGTAAAATTGGGGTCCCCATCGAATGGGGAGTGTTGGGAGCAGAGCTTGAATTTCGGCGAAGTGATTATCGCGTACAAGAATTTTCGCGGCTTGATCACGATATGATAGATGCTAGATTTTGGGCTTCGCTGCAGCCAACCAGGTCCACAATGATAGATATCAAGCCCAGTTACGCGACAGTGCAGTATGCACACAATGGAGGGCGTGAAAGCAAGTCGAGCATCGGTGTTGCAGGTTTATGGCGTGCGGCCCCTCTTTGGATGTTTAAAATTAGTGCTAACTATGAAAATCGAAATATTTCCACTTCGCCCGAAAATTCCTGGGTGCGCTATGTCTACGGAACTGCAGTTGCGACTGAATTTTGATTGGCTTCAAACCAAACATACATTTTAGAATTAGCCTGTGCCTCATCTCGCCATCTAAATAAAGGTCCTATTATGGGTAGCTTTGCGATCCATTGGTGATTTTGTTCAAAGGTATTACTAGAAGACAAGTCGACGACAGCTCCTAATACTTTTTCATTAAGTGGCATTTCCACAACCGAATGTATGTCGGTCAGCCCATAAGTGCCATGTCCTTTTGATGGCGATCGAAGTGAGACCGAAAATGGTACCCGGATTTTTCCTTCACCGAATGGTATAAGTTTCATTTTTAATTCAAGACCGTGGCTTTTCCATGCGGTGACGATGCGCCCATCCTCTGTATTAGAGAGCACTTCATCTTCGCCTCCTGCGCGAATGACGATGTCATTGCAGACTGTAGATCTGATGACTGGGTTAGCAATAATTCGGCGTCTTCGAACGTTTTGCATGGGGTCCACTCGAAGGTGAAAATCCGTCTTAATGTTTCCTGCTAGCATTGAAATTGCCGATCTGTCTTCGATTCCCTCTTGCTGATGAATAGAATCGTCTACTAGTTCGATGATGGCGCGGATCGCTAGTACTTCGTCGGTTTTTCCAGGCTGGCAGTCGTTAGAGTTTTTTGCTGTTAAAGAGCTAACGACATTTTTATCAATTTGTTTGTGAGGCGCTCTCGGTGTGACCGATATTATAAATTCTCGTTTGCCGCCTTCTTGCAAGGCGGTCTCGAGTTTTACGATACCTGCCCGCATGCCAGCGATCGCCCAAAGATCGTCTTGGGCGCGCGTCAAACTAACGATCCCTTTTCTTGACAAGAAAATTTGCGCTACCGAAGAAAGTTCTATGGTCTTAACTTCTCCTGGAGAAAGTGTAATGACCTCGGGAGAGGAGTAAGATGTCGAATAGAAAAAAAATAGCCAGAAGACAAAAAAAATTCTCATAACGAGTCACCATAATGGATTGTAGGGTGGTGAATGCAGGGAGCTATGTTGCCTGCAGATTCCGCAGATCTGATGCTCAAGATTTTTTTTTCATGTGCAAAAGCGATCTTAGCCAGTTTTTGAAAGCCTTTAACATCAGAACTAATAAAAACTTGACCAGATTCGATTGATAAAATTAGACCCGCAGTGTCCATGATGCACGGTCTAAGGCTGCCGTTTTCTCGGTTCTGAACTAAATTGAACTTTGTTTTGTGTTGCAGATGTTTAAGCTCCGATTCGACCTGAATCGGCAGCGATAAACTAAACCCAGGTTTGGATTGACGGAGGGTTTTCTCTGTCATTTCTGGCCCCTTGCACCAGGTGGCCATTATAAATCCGCAGCAGAGTGTGGACGCATGAGTAATCGTTAGTCGGGGGATGTTTTCAAAATTCATGGGCTTACAATTCCGTCCTGTTCATCGATAATTTGTAAGAATGCATAAAATCCTGGATCAGCTTCCGACAATCGATTGCTGTAAATGTTTGGGAAAAGGCATTGTTTGTGCTGACCAGCAAGAACGATATTTGGCACTGATGAGCCTGGTTTTAGCAATCCGACTAGATCAGGGCACTCATAAATATGGTTTGTGTAGGAAAGAGATTTATAGAATTTTATTTGGCTTGATAGCGCTAGCCAAGACAATGTTAGTGAAGATAAAAAAATCGACGCAGAAATTGATATGATTCCTGTTTCCATAATGTCCTATCTATCTACGGGTGTAAGGATGCGGTATGAGTAATTAGGAATGTCTTTTTTGACGTGATCGGAGTTTCGAAGATAAACTTTGACGAGAGCCTCACCAGTGGAAGGGTTGACGCACTTGTCTTTAATAATTAGCAATGGTTTGCCGTAGCGATCTTTGATGGATTTTTCTATGGCGTCCCGGGCTACCTCAATCTGCTCGGCACTTGCTAGTTCGTGCATTAATTTAGATCTAGATAGCATGTTAAAGTTGAAAATAGCAGAGACTGCGCGACCGCAGGCGTGGAGATTGTATTCCTCGGAGATGTGTCGATTAATCGTTCGAGTTGTCTTATCTGATGTGCGAAAAACTACTGCCGCCAGTGCCAGACAGGCGGCCAGGGCTATTGTAAAAGGAAGAATCGCAGATAGCATGTAGGAGACTTTTTGAAGTTTTCGTCAATCTCTTACATGAGAACCTTTTACGACGTCCACGGACTCTTGGGTTAAGAGTTATGGCTCTTGCTCGGCTAGAACAACGTCTTTTACAACGTCCTCACCAAATCTTCCTTGTAGCTGATCCCGGACGCCGTTAAAGAGCGTCAGTTGCGAAGAGGGGCACCCCTTGCAACCTCCCCCGAGGCGAATATGCGCAATTCCAAACTCAAATGCCTCAAGCCTGGCAAAACCCGCATGGAAAGATAGAGAGTCAGAAATCGCCCCTTCGAGGAAAAGGGCTATGGCCTGAGCTAGACCAGAAAATCTCTGGCTAGTTGGGGGATCTGTAAAAGTACCCTCATCACTGAGGCCTAGTTCTCTAAGCATTAAACTTTCGGCTTCCGCCATGGTCGAAGCTACGACTTTTCGGCCAGACGGTACGTGAAGAGCCTGCCAGGAGGCCTCTGTAAGTCGAGACACTACAACGCTTATAAGTTCTTTATGCATGCTTTTGTGCTCCTAAGAGGCGTGATAGCCCCATACTAGGTGTGCTTGATCCCCTGAAGAAAATAAACTTAATTTTAGGGGGATGCTTCGTTGCAAAAAAAAATCCATGAAAATATACTCAGGAATGAGATCATCTCGCAACCTACTCGGTTAATTGGAGTGAAAATGCCGCAGAAATCCCCAGGAGAACGGGAGTTACAGGCCATCAGTGGAAAGCTCGAGGAGCTGATGCAAGTGGTCATGCAGCAGTTTGTCGGCCTCAAGCGTGGACTTGATGGGGCAGATTTTTCGCTTTTGAAGTCGATTGTTGCCGGTGATGAAAAAGTTGACGCTATAGAAATCGACCTGGATGATTTATCGATGGTGTTTGTTGCCAATCGAGCTCCGATGGGGGCAAGTCTCAGGTTCATGTTTGGTGCCATTGACGTTGCCTCCGCTTTGGAGAGGATCGGCGATTGTATAGAATATGTGGCCAGACATGCCATAGATACCAAGGACCTTCGTTTGGAGTTGCCTGAAGGGTGGCATTTGTTACAAGACGTGACCACGAAGGCTTTTGCTGTCTATGAGCGTGCCATGACAGCCGTCAGCAACAGAGATCCAAGATTGGCAAAGACCGTGCCCTCGATGGATGATATCGTTGATGCGCTTCAGGATCAGGCTTACAAAATGGTCATTGAAAAGGTGCGCGCGGGAAACCTAGATGTTGAAATGGGTATCCATTTAATATTGATGGTCAACAAGCTTGAAAGCATTGCTGATATTGCATGTCACGTTGCTGAAACTGTCGTTTATATCGTCGAGGACGAGCGGATGCGTCACAGGACTGAAATTAGTCCGTAAGCATTTTTTCATTCATTTTTTCGACGAGATATTCCATCTCGATTTTGTATTTATTGAGTTTTTTTCGGACAGAGTCCGCGAAGTCCGAGTCTGCCAACGCCATAATTTGAGCTGCCAACACTCCGGCGTTCCAGCCTCCACCAATAGCGACGGTGGCCACCGGCACACCTTTTGGCATTTGAACGATCGACCAAAGAGCATCTTCCCCTTGCATCGGGCCTGCTGGGCAGGGTACGCCAATTACTGGTAGCGATGTCTGGGCAGCTATCATGCCTGGAAGGTGGGCAGAACCTCCCGCGCCCGCAATAATAACCTTAAGCCCTCGAGATTCGGCCGTGGTCGCATATGCCGACATCAGTGCCGGTGTTCGGTGGGCCGAAAGGATCTTGACTTCGTGCGGAATGGCAAATTTTTTTAATGCTTCTATGGCTTCAGCCATCCATTTCAAATCGCTTTCGCTACCCATCACGACTCCAACCAATATTTTGGAGGATTTTTTCTGCCTGGATTTTTTGTTGTTGGACACGAGTGGTCTCCACAGATGGTAGAGGGTTTAAAGTTTGAGAAATTCTCGGCGCTGTTCGTCCTGCCACTTTCCGTAGGCACTCTGAACTGCGCTCAGGACATCACCTTTTTCCTGTAAATGATGGCAACGCGCATTGATGTGGCCGAGTTTTCGCCCTGGAGAGACGCCACGTTTGCCATACCAGTGCACGTGCGAATATTGGCCTGCTGCGGGAGATGTTGCACACTCCTTGGAAGTTACATCTGGTAAGCCAAGAATATTCTGCATCACAAAAAACGGCGCAGTTTCTGTGTTCCCCAACGGTATATCTAGAATGGCGCGCCAGTGGTTTTCAAACTGAGAGGTGCAGCCTGCATCCTGCGTGTAATGGCCGCTGTTGTGGACTCGTGGGGCAATTTCATTAACGAGTAATTGAGCATCTTTAGTTTCAAAGAATTCGACTGCAAAAACACCGACAATCCCAAGATGCTCTGCAATTTTTTGGCAGGCCTCCTGAGCTTTACTCTCGAGTGATGGTGCAATCCCCAAGTTAACGGCAGGCCCCATAATTCGGTCGCAAACGCCCTGGCGCTGTTCACTGATGACTAAAGGCCATGTTTTAAATTCACCATCTTTAGTCCTTACAGCAATCATGGCCAGTTCGCTTTTGTAGAGCACCTTGTCCTCGGCATATACCGAGATTTTTCTTTTGCGCGCGCCGATTAGAAACTCTTCCCCCTTTTCAAGATCAGAGTGTCCATCGCCATTTAAAACCAGAACTCCTTTCCCGTCGTAACCAAGTTTTGCGTATTTTATGACAATTGGTCTGGTCCCATCCTTGGAGATTTGCTTTAACCAAGCCAGGTCATCGGTCGTATTTTTTTCAAAAAGTTTTGAAGTTGGCAGGTCAAGTTTCATTAAAAGAAGCTTTTGTTCCTTCTTATCTTGCAGTGTTCGAAGGGCCGGCAGAGCAGGGTAGACCTTTTCCGCAAAACCGGTAGCTTCTATAGCGTCGCAGTCTACGAATTCACTTTCAATTATTGCGCCGTCAACCTGGCTTAAAATTCCATGCAGATCGTCACGGTTGTCGAAGTGCCCCCGAACAATCAAAGGTGAGACTTGGCCAGCAGGGCTTGAAGAGTCGCCTGTTAGAATAACTGGTCTAATACCAAGGTCGTAGGCAGCCAATGCCAACATCCTCGATAGCTGGCCGTCTCCTAGGATTCCCCAACGCTGCTGCCTAGTAATGTCAGGTGTCAATCAGATACCCCCTTTAAACCGTGGGAAGTCCCCACAATTGGGTGCTTCAGGCAGTTTTAGGGAATTCAGGCGTGCTTGTCTAGGGGTCTTGGTGTACGATACTTATCTTTTCAAATTATTTATTTAGGATTTATTTCATGGCCTTACCCCAGTCAGTGGAAGCTCTGGTCAACGAGAGAACCGGCAAATATTTTATTGTTCTCGAATGGGGGGGCGGTGACGATGGCAAAATTACAGTCATAAACCCTAATGGGGACGTTTTGGATGTCCCTACCATAATTTTTAAAATTGATGACCCTAGAACCGTTGAGCAGGCAAAGTATGCGCAAGTGTTCTCGCCTGAGCAAATTGGCAAACTTGAACGGTGGGAAAAAGAGCGCTTTGCTGCCGATGAAAAGCAAAAACTTCAGAGAGCGGCTCGGGCCAGCCAATCCGAATCATCGAAGTCGGTCGCGCCTCGGCCGAGAGCCGGATCCAGTCGTAAGGAAGGTATTATCGACCGTACCACGTCCTCAGCAAACCGCAGGCCAATCGTGCAGTGGGCTGCGGATTCATTGGTATTTTATAGGCACAAAATTGAAAATCTTAAACCAAATGACGTGTTCGCGATTGTTATTGAAGGACGTGGAACCCTGCAGATGACCAAAGCGGAATTCCAGAGAACTTTCAATAATATCATCATGAGTTCTGAATATAGAACCCAGGGCATATACCGGTATCAAGATATCCCAGACGAGGCACTTCCGTTCTTAAAAAACTAGCGAGATAATCCAGGTCTAAAAAATTTCGCCCAGCATGCATCGCGCACTGCCACCACCAATATTTTCAATAGTGGTGAGAGGTGATGAAATAAATTTGCCGTCTTGTTCAAGTGAGGCTCGCTGCGTGTTTGTTAGAGATTTAAGTGCTCTCTCAGAGCAAACCCAAAAACATTCCCCAGATGCGTTGCTTAAAAAAAGCATATTTCCCGCAAATTCAAGAACCTGTTGTTGGGATATAGACACAATCTTCCGTCCGCTGGATTCAATGCTATGAGTGACAATTGATTGCTCGGATTCAGACAGGATGCTTTCACGACACACGACCGCAGTGGTTCGTCCGAGTGCCATCATTACGTTCGTGTGGTAAAAAGGAGTTCCACCGAGGTCTTTGGCCGTAAAAGTTATGACTCTGTAACCAGAAAGTCTCTCAAACTCCTTGATGGCCGGTACTTGCGTTCTAGCCGATAGACATGCGTATCCCAGTTTGTTTTGGTGATCAAGGATGAGACTTCCGGTGCCCTCGAGATATACGTCTTCTTTGCAAAAATAACGAAGATCAATTAGAGGTATTGTTCTAACAAATGGTTCAATCCACTGAGCTTGAACTTCGCGCCGCCGGTTAGGAGCGCACATTGGGAATAAAAAACCTTGTCCTGTTGGTAATACTGCAAACCAATTATTTGGGAAAACAGCATCAGGAGTTCCAGCGTTAGGTGGTTCGCTGTGACAAACGACATCGACATTATGCTTTTCTAAGGTGTTCCGAAAATGGTCGAACTCAAAACGGGCTGAATTTATGATTTCAGCTTGTGAGAGGCTCACAGTTTTCTGGAACGAGTTGGTCGCAGCGGTCTCGCAATTAGGCTGAAACGACGAGGGGCGCACCATCAATACTTTGGAGGCTGGCTTAATCACGACAATACACCATTCATTCTATTAACTCGCTAGGGCTAAAGTGTAACATTAGATCCCAGGACAAAATAGCGGTTTAATCTTTACATGCCTGATTTTATAGAGGAATGCTATGGATAAAGTACTATATCGCAGAAGGTTGGCAATTTTAATTTTTCTCACAGTTTCCGTAAGCACCTGTAAAACGGGCGAGAAGAACTCGCATATATCTGGGCATTATGAAAACTTTTCTGAGGCTGAACTATTGCCATACAAAGGCAAGGTTCGCATTATCCCTGAATATGAAGAAAGCTCTGGAGTGATGATCTCAGTGGAAGCGGTGGAGCAGTTTGGTCTCCATTCGCTACTTCATGCTTTTAAACAGCATCCTAAAAAACCTGACGTTTTTCTGCCGATGCTTGATTCGCACTATGATGGAGTGCCTCCTAGGCTTATTGACTTTCTCTCGGATGGTCAATTTAAGCTGTTCTCGCTGCCCAGAGGCTCTGGTCGTGTCGACGGTGACATTACCTGGACGAGGGACTGGGCTCCGTGGACGGCCATGTATAGGCCTTCGCCCGATGCCGCGAATGAGCGTAGGTTTGCGGAGTTCAATTATTACGAGCTACGCGATACCGCTGATGAGTTGCCCCAGCAAATAGCCGAAAAGCTAAATGTTGGACGCTTCAGTATTCCAGTACGCACCGAGGGCGGCAACTTTATGATCAACGGGCGTGGCGACTGCATGATGACGACGGGCGTGATCGAGCGTGAGCAGTTGGTTAAGGCCTATGGTGCGCAGCTTGAAATGTTTAAAAAAGAAAGAAATGAATCCGGTAACACGGCCTATGATGCGGTTATCGCTCGCTATGAGGCGTTGACTGCAAACTCGACTTCCTATGGCCAAGCTGAGATTGAAGGTTTTTTTCGAGACTACGCGGGTTGTAAGCAGATTATTTGGCTAAACCCTAGTCCTTCAGATTCAAACCAACACATCGATCTTTTTGCCAAGTTTCTCTCTGATAACATGGTGCTTGTCATGGATCTCAATAATCAAACCATTGCCACAACACCAAAGAGTAGGAATCCAGAGGCTGCGCTCGATATTGAAGTCTCTCAAGCTTTACTAAAATCCGTTCAAGCTCACTTAAATGAAGTCGCTCAAATCTTGAGCCAAAGAGGCTTTCAAGTAGTGAGAGCACCTCTTCCGCTCACGATGCTTTATCGAAGTTTGTCTCAAGGTCAACAAACTAAGTTGCCGATGGTAAAGGGAAACTATGGATTGCTTGAATCTGTGAGATCGGGAAAAACCATTGATATTGATGCGCTGTTTAATGAGGATTTAGCAGTACACATGCGGTCATATGCTAATAGCCTTATTTTAAAACCATACGTCTATGTTCCACGTTTTAAGGCTCCCGTAATTGAAGATGGTAACGCGAGGATGGTTGTTTTAGGCGGAGACGCTTTAAGTAGCTCCCAGTACCCCGATGCAGCGCTGTTGCCGCACTATGAAAAAGAAGTGGAAGCTGCGTACGGTCAAGCTAGATTGCAGGTCGTGTGGATCGATTCAGACCAGACAGTTACATTTCAAGGATCTATTCACTGTTTAACAGAACAAGTTGGGCGGATTCCGGTCGCCGAATAATGTAAGTTTAGGATCGCTGGCCCTTAACTGACCGAGCCCTTGATGGGCGAAGGTTGCTTAACCGTAAGCGAGAGGATAAATGCTAAAGTGAGCACCCCTGCTGCAGCGAAAAATGGCAATCCGGGATTCAGTTCAAAGAAAAAGCCACTTAATGCCGGTCCAATGACTCTTCCTAACGCAGACATGCTCTGATTAAGTCCCAGTATTCCACCTTGCTGATCAGTTGGTGCCGAGCGAGAAACAATGCTTGATTGAGAAGGGTTATAGATGCCGGTTCCCATAGCAAGGAAAACCGCTAGAATCAGCATGTGATCGTAAACGCCAGTTTTTACAGTGATAGGAATGGCGCCAATCGCAAGAAACATCAATAAAAGACCAGCTTGGAAAAGTCGCCTCTCTCCAAAACGTTTGGTGAGTTTTCCGATAAGTCCACCTTGAACAACAACAGCAGTGATGCCAACGGCCACAAGAAACCAGGCGGTAAGTTTGGCAGCTTCTGCGATGTGCTCAGGGTTTTCTCTCCCCATGCTAGGTAGAAACGCTCTTTCCATCAAGAGACCCACAATAACCTCAAACATGGAAAAGGCGAAGGTCCCTAAAAAGCTTATTTTAAGAATGGTGCCTACATTTGGCTGTGAAATAGCCGTGAGCAATGTCTTGAGTGAGAAGGTTCTTTTGTGGTGAGCTGCCGAAGAAGCCCCTTCTTTTCGTGTTTCGGGGAGCAAAAAGTAAGCAATGAAAAAGTTTATGCCAGCAAGTGCAGCTGCTACAAGCGCAGGAGCTTGAGGACTGAACTGTCCTGCGAAACCACCAATAGCTGGACCTAATAGAAATCCTAGGCCAAAGGCGGCGCCAATAAGTCCCATCCCTTTTGCCCTGTTTTCAGGGGTTGTGACGTCAGCGATGATGGCCTGAGCTGTGCCCAGGTTTGCATTGCCAAATCCTGCCAGGATGCGGGCTGCAAATATCGTGAATATTGTGGTCGAGAGCCCAAAGATCAAGTGACCTGCACAACTTGCTGCGACCGAAATAAGAATCACGGGCCTTCGGCCTATGCGGTCTGAAAGTCGGCCCCAAAACGGCGCGAATAGAAACTGCATTAGTGAGTATGACGCCGATAGGAGTGCTATGACCGCAGGGCTTGCGCCTAGGCTTTGGACGTAGAAGCTGTTGACTGGAATGACGATGCCAAAGCCAAGGAGGTCCAAAAAAATCGTGAAAAATGCGATAACCATCGGACTAGTTTGGTTTTTTTGGCTCATAATGACTCATTTTCCTGTGGAATATTTTGCACCGGTATGTCAAAAGCTATCACCTTCAGCCCTGGCTGGCAATTGGCGCTAATTCCAGGTGGATGACAGAGGCACCGTTCCAAAATTTTGAGTTAAAAATGAGCAATCCTATTATCGACAAAGAAATATCCAAACGCAGAACGTTTGCCATCATTTCTCACCCTGATGCCGGTAAAACAACGACTACCGAGAAGCTTCTTCTATACGGTGGAGCGATTCAGATGGCCGGCACCGTAAAGGCAAAACGCGGCAAGAAATTTGCGACATCTGACTGGATGGAGCTCGAAAAACAACGCGGGATTTCGGTCACTAGTTCGGTGATGAACTTTGTCTACGAAGGTTGTGATATTAACTTGATCGATACCCCGGG
>Ga0214923_10007185_pt1 | contig 12217 bp, 12 predicted proteins | sample LL1510_MetaG_FD_177993 | JGI IMG/M metagenome (GOLD analysis project Ga0214923, IMG submission 177993) | Freshwater microbial communities from Lake Lanier, Atlanta, Georgia, United States - LL-1510 | ecosystem: Environmental > Aquatic > Freshwater > Lake | place: USA: Georgia | collected...
ATATATCTTTACCAATATTGAGATGTTTTACGTAACTCTGAATTCCGCCTTCGAAATAGAATGCTTCTTTTTCGCCACTTCGTTCATCTCTAGCTTCGACATATATTCCTTTTGTTAAATATGCTTGATGCCTAAGATAGTCTACAAGCCATGAGTAATCAAAAGTCACCGTCTCCTTAAAAATTGTGGGATCGGGATAAAATGTGATTGTGGTTCCTGTATTTTCGGCTTTACCAACAATTTTTATATCTGATTGAGGTATACCGATAGCATATTCTTGTCTATATAAATTACCGTCACGCTTGACTTCTGCAATCAGCTTGGTAGATAGAGCGTTTACTACACTTGATCCAACTCCGTGAAGACCTGATGAGACTTTATATCCTCCGCTACCGAACTTACCACCTGCGTGCAATACAGTTAAAACAGTCTCTAATGCACTCTTACCAGTTTTTTCAATCTTATCGACAGGAATGCCGCGTCCATCATCTTCGATTTTGACGCCACCGTCCTCAAGTAGTGTTACAGTAATTTTTTTTGCAAAACCTGCAATTGCTTCGTCAATAGAATTATCAGCTATTTCTTTGATTAAATGATGTATACCATCATAACCTGTACTGCCGATATACATGCCGGGACGTTTTCTTACCGGCTCTAGTCCTTCTAGTACTTGTATTTGTGAACTATCATAGCTTTTGTCTGTTTTTTGTTTGACCACAACTCAACTCCCCTACTGTCGGTTTTCTGACATTACTCCAATGTTTTAATTATAGTATATCTAATAAGATTTCTCAATAATAAATAGCTCAAAACATTGAACTTGGGCCGCTTTCATTTAATTATCTTATCTTGAATGCAACTTCTTGATTTGTGTTGGGATCTGGATTATTGACGTGTAGACCATCAAAATCTGTCTTAGCTGTATTATCCGATGATTGTTTCACAGTAGGCTTACTATCCTCTGCTATAGATGTTTCAACATTGTCTTTAGAATCAGCAATAATTTCAGTACTTTTGTCTGCCATGTTCAAGTTTGATTCAACCTTAGGAGCTTCTTGTTTTTGTTGTCGTTTCTTTAACCAATTGTCCAAAAATGAGTTTGCTTGGGCGTTAGCTTGTTGAGCATTCGGAGCTAATGAATTGGCGTTATTAGCATCGGCAGGGTTTTCGTTTGGATTATTAGCACCTTGTTCATCTGACTTACTAACCCCAAGTCTTTGATTTATTTCTTGTTCTACTATATTACGTGGCTTTCCGTATTTTGTAGCCGACAATTTCTTTAGAGCGTCTCTAAGTTGATTATTCGGATTTCCCATAGGTGCTACTAAATTCATGCTAAATGGCGAGGATGGAATACCATTTATCATCACAGTAGTAATTGCTTGGTAATTCGGCAGTTTTGTCAAATCTTCGGCATCGAAAATAGGTGCAAATTTTTTAACTAAAATTTCGGCATCTTCAATACCAATACGCCCAGATATGATAGTACCTACGTTACCGAGCACTGCAGACCTTATTTTATCTGTTAGCTGCGACATGAATTGATGCGCAATTATCAAATTTAATCTGTATTTTCTAGCTTCGGACATTATCGACTCGAAACTATCTGTTGCGAAATTCTGAAACTCATCAACATACAAACTAAAGTCTTCACGTAAAGACTCGTCCATGTCCGCCCTACTCATTGCAGCGGCTTGAAACTTCATAACAAAAATCATTCCCAAAAGTCTCATATTTAATTCGCCGACTAGGCCTTTACTTAGATTAACAAGTAAAATTTTCTTATTATCCATAATCTGCCTGATATCAAAAGTACTCTTGGTTTGGCCAATTATATTTCTCATCATAGTATTTGAAAGGAAAGCTCCAAATTTACTTGCGACCCAACTGGTTACTTCTCCTGCATCATTAGATTTTTGAGCAGCAGGCCATTCTTTCGTCCAGTAATCAATCAAAGGTTGGTCTTTGATATACTGTAATCTGTTTTTTACAAATTCGTTATCAATTAAAGTTTTTGGTATATCTATGAAAGTACCTCCGTCAGGACCAGACATTAGTATAAGTGCTGCATTTCTGAATATTTGCTCAAATCTAGCACCGATAAAACCTTGCCTGTTAGGATCGTATAGAGAATAAAGTATGTTTATGGTCTCTTGTATTATGAAATCCTTTTGATCCTCAGTTTTATAATCAAATAAATTCAACCCTATAGGATTATCCATATCTGAAGGACTAAAATAAACGATGTCCTCCACTCTTTCCTTGGGCACCAAAGACAAAATCTCGTCTATAGCATCTCCGTGTGGGTCAATGAAAGCAAAGCCTCTACCGTCTAGCATGTCTTGATAAGCTAAGTTTCTTAGCAGTACAGACTTACCTGTTCCAGTCTGACCGATGAAATATGTGTGCCTCCTGCGATCGTTTGTAGTAAGTCTAATTTCTTTTTTCACACCTCTGAACTCATTTACACCCAGCATTAGACCCTCTTTCATTTCTGCAGTAGGACCATCTACTTGCTTTGACGACTGTCTTTGAACTTGCGATGTAGGTATGCTCCTTTCGTCGGGCAGGTGAAAAAGTGTCGCTAGCTCTATGGTATTAAGAATATTTTTCTTGGTCTTAAGAGGAAAAAATCTGAATATATACGACGATGTTAGACTATCAATATCTTTAACCTCATTAAATTTAAATCCGTTATATGTAGGTGAGTCGAACACTGAAAAAGCCGATACTACATTGTTCAATAAAGTATTTGCTTGCGATGAGTTAGATGATGAAACAACTATTCTAATAAGCACTTCAAAACCTGGGTATTTGGTCTTTTCTTCGATTGCTTCAACTTTGGATTGATCTAGAGCAGATATTTGTACGTCTTCGGGCTTTGAATCACTAGTCCCCGGAGCTTTCCAAAATGCGCTTATGAACGAACCGATTCCTAAACCTTTCTTCTTTTTCTTAATCTTCTTTACTTCTTCTGTAGCGGCAAATGTCCAGCCCTCTCCTGCGGGTCTGATCATTATTTGGACTCCAACACCATCTTCTTTTGTTGCAGAAGATAAAGCGTTTAAAATAGTCCTCGCGGAGTCGCTTTTAAGTTCTTTAAAAGTAGCTATCGGATATTCAAAATCTTTCTTTAACGAAAATTCTCCACCTACAGTACCGGCATTTTTGCCAACCTCGCTAAAAAAATTCACATCCTTTACTTCTTCTAACCTCGCGGAAGGATAGGCAGATGCTATGGCTTGTTTTAGCATATCTTCAAAAACAACTGGTACTGCTGCAAAATACTCAACTAATCCATTGTGCGATACTATCTCAAACGAAATGTGTCTCTGGCCCCATATTCTTGATTTAAATCCAGGTTTTTTATAACTTCCAGCTAAGATATTGTACATAACTTGTATTTTAGATATGAATTCTTCAGTAATATCTCTCTCGTCTCTAGAGCCAGAATCCATATCTTCGCTAGAAGGCGGTAAATGTATCCTATAAATGGACAGTTTTAAGCCCCGCTCAAAGCTCTTAGCTTCTCTCAATGTTTTCTTATATTGCGAAAAAATATAATAAATAACACCTAAAAAGATTATTACGCTAGATGCAATTATGATAGCATTTGCTGTTGGAGTCATATTACTTTGTTGCTTTATTTGATTTATTCGGATAACGTTTTTGTTTGTAGACTTCTCTCAGTCCGGTCACTTGATTATCTCTCTCGTGTGGATTGTTTTTTGTATTTTCTATAATATTCTCTGCAGCCTTGACCCATTCCTTCTTTATAACATCAGTATCTTCTGCCGTATCCGGCGTAGAAAGAGTTGGGATTTTTACTGCATCAGGATTTGTTTGAGTATCATTGATGACTTTTGGCAATTCTTTAGGAATTTCGTTAGGAGAATTTTGGGTAACCAAAGCTTGTTCAATTTGTTGGTTTATAATATCGATCTTCGAACTGTCTTCGGCTTCAGGGTTTTTTGCTTTATTTGGATTAATTGTCTGTAATTCTGAATTGCTATTTAATACCTCTGAATTTGGCATACTTTCATTTTTATTTAATAAAGGTTCCATGTATTTAATATAACATAAAAATCAAAAGTGTGGTTATGCTAAAAAGTTTTTCGTATATAAAACGACCCCAGGAGCACAAAAATAAAAATAAGAAATATCTCAAAAAAGCCTATATCTCCTACAGATTTAAATGCTATGAGAAATATTGGTATTGAGGAGAAAAGAATTGAATAGTAAAATAGCGACTTTTTATCATTTCTCAGTCGTATCTCTTTTTTAAAAAAATATTTATAAAAATATTCAATAAACTTATAAGAACTTTTTATTAGATAAAATACGATCCCAGTTATAGAAATATATAAAAGTAAGAAAAATAATAATATACCGACTGGACCACCGGTGGAAGGACTATAATTGAACATCAAATACACCAACGACAAGATACAAAAAAGATAGAATAAAATACTTATTGTTTTTTTGGTTTTCATAAATATATTATAAATTAAAAAACCCGTGAGTGTTGATTTAAAATGCACTGTCGCTCCAAAAAATAAGTTTGAGCCGTGACTTAAATCGTCCCACGGGCTTACTACTGATTGCTCCTGTTCTAGGAGCAGACGTAGAATGCAATCGTTCCTGATTCAACATGCAAAGAGCGAGAATCGTACTAGATTGACTGCCTTATTCGGCAGATTAAGACAACGCCAGCAACGGTTAAAGGTGCTTAGTAAACTAATATAGACCGGTGATGTTGTCAAAAGTCTGTCGAATTTATTTGTTAAGGTATTCAGCATTTGCTGTGTTTGAAATGCTATTTAAAAGATATCATAGTGATTATGTTTTGTCAATGTTTTTTGACTAAAAAGCGTTGTAATAATTATATCAATAAGTCAAAGTAATTAATTTAAGAGATGTAAAATTAATATTTACAACTTTTTTTACAAAATTAATATTTACAACGTTTATTAAAAATAATCCGCTCAAGTGTTTACCCTTTTTATGAAGCCAAAGCAAAGATTTTGTCTGTTGGTCAAATTACTTAGTTTTTCTTCACATTAATGCAAACATGATTTCAAACAATGTAATAAATTTAATATATTAATTTACATTGACACTAGCAAAAGTCCCTGATAAATTTAATTCAGCTTTTTACATTAAATTAGATCCAAAAATTTATTTTCGTTGATTCCCTAAAAAGTTACAAACTTCAATTTCATTAACTATGCTATTCCAAATCCTGAATCTGTGGATAAATAGTAAATTTCACAAAAAAATATTGTTAAAATTTGTTGACATATTTATTTATAGTAATTATTATTAGATTAGCTTTTGAATAAAAAAATTATACAAAAGCCAAAAATAAACATGTAGTCAAAAAACTCCACAAATAAAAAACAACCGTACCTCGCAGGCGGTTGTTTTTATGTTTCATTTAATGGTGGAGCTGCGGGGTATCGCACCCCGGTCCATCAGGTAACTCACTACTATTCTACAGGCTTAGATTTATTAGTTAATCTTTTAGCTATCAATAAATCAAAATACTAAGAGATTGGCTTAGGTTTCCTAATCAATGTTGCCAGTATGTGATTAGTAATCGACACTGATATGACACACTAGATATACTTCGTCGACTGTTTTCTAGTATGGCTTAGTAGTTACTAAGCTTTTGCAAATGCTAAGCTTTGAAAACTGAATGTATTCTTTAGCTGAGAAAATGCTGATGCAATTTTGTTTGCAATTATTGTTATGTACTACGGTACAAACGACCTGCTCGTAATTTGTTAATATCCTGATGTCGAAAGCTTATTCAGCCCCAAGACCATAAGTATTATTTTAACACATATTGCTTATTTAATCTAGTCATGTTTAACTGTAGTAATGGTATCTAAAGTAATGACTATAGCGCCTCAAGGCTTCAATGGTCAATTAATAGAGGTTGAAAGTGATACATTTAACGGTTTGCCATCTCTTCAAATTGTTGGTCTTGGTAATAAATCAATAGATGAAGCAAGGGAGCGTGTTAAAAGCGCAATAGCTAATTCCTATCTCGACTATCCAAAAAAGAAAATAACGATTAATCTTGCACCGGCCGAAATACCTAAAGATGGTACACACTATGATCTACCTATAGCATTGTCGATACTGTGCTCAAGCAATCAAATCAAACAAGAAGAGCTAAAAGATAGTATTTTTGCGGGTGAACTCGCCCTAGACGGAGCCGTTAGAGCCGTAAGAGGGTCTTTAATCATCGCAGAGACTGCTAAAAGCCTGGGTTTTAAGTCAATTTATATGGCTGAAGTAGACTGTAAACAAGCTACGATTATAAGTGGGATAAATTTATATCCTGTGTCAAATCTAAAGCAACTCTATCTTCATCTTAAAGGTGAAATAAAAATAGAACCCCTAAAAAAACAAAGTGCTATTAGTATGGATGCAGGTTTAGATAACATTTTTATAGATGATATTAAAGGTCAAGAACAAGCAAAGCGCGCTTTATTAATAGCAGCTTCAGGCAGACATAATATCCTCTTAACTGGACCTCCTGGAACAGGCAAGTCCATGCTAGCTAAGTCGTTGGTTACTCTATTACCTCCACTTAGTGAGGATGAACAGATTGCTGTGACTAAAATATATAATCTAGCAGGTCAATCCGAGGGAGAAATCATAAATCAAAGGCCTTTTAGGTCACCACATCATACTGCTAGTAGGGCCTCTATAATTGGAGGTGGTAAAAAAGCAAATCCAGGTGAAGTAAGCCTGGCTCATCTGGGTGTACTATTTCTTGATGAATTACCTGAATTTCCTAAAAATATAATAGAGTCACTAAGGCAACCACTTGAAGATAGAAAAATATCTGTAAATCGTGTTGAAGGTAATTACGTATATCCTTGCGATGTAATGCTTGTAGGAACTATGAATCCATGTCCTTGCGGATATTACGGACATAAAGAAAAGAACTGTACATGCACACCATTGCAAATACATGCATATCAAAGAAAAATATCTGGACCAGTGCTAGACAGAATAGATATTGTAGTAAATGTCTCATCTATTGAACACGAAATGATCTTGAACAATTCGTTGTATAATAATCAGCATAGTGATTATGTAAAAATCATAAAAAATGCTAAAAAAATACAAAACAATAGATATAGAAGTAGCTTTATTTACAACTCTAATTTATCTAATAAAAATATATCCTCAGCAGTTAGCCTAGCCAACGAAGCTAAACAGCTATTAAATACGGCTGCAAAAAAATTCGAATTATCCGCAAGAGCGTATATAAAAACTATTAAAGTTGCAAGAACTATTGCTGATTTATCACAATCAGATGAGATACTCGAAAGTCATATCGCAGAATCTTTACAATACAGAATGTTAAACTATTGAAATTTGCTACATACTCTGTTAAAATTGTCTTCGAGTAAAGTCCTAAGGAGATAACAATAAATAATACTACACTTATAAATGATCAGATTCGAGCCAATGAACTAAGAGTTATTGATCAGGATGGGAAGCAATTAGGTATTATGACTAAAACAGAGGCATTAAGCTTAGCCGAAAAGGTAGGTCTGGATTTGGTGGAAATATCTCCTAATGCAACTCCCCCAGTTGTTAAGATAATCGATTGGGGAAAATATCAATACCAAAAAATTAAAGAGCAGCAGAAGATTCGTAAAAAATCTAAATCTGTTGATCTTAAACAAATAAGAATTGGTCTCAAAATTGGATCAAATGACTTATCAATCAAATTAAAAAGGATTGCCAAATTTTTAGAAGAAGGCAATAAAGTTAAAATACAAATTGTTTTCAAAGGTAGAGAAATGGCACATCAAGAAATTGGGTATCATATGATGGACCGTATAATTAGCCTCTTACAAGACATTGCAATAATAGAACAGAAGCCTTTAATGGCAGGAAGAAATTTAAGTATAACCGTGAGGAGTAAATAAAATGCCAAAAATGAAAACACACAAAGGTACGGCAAAAAGAATAAAAATGACTAGTACTGGAAAATTAACTCGTAGAAGAGCATATGGAGGACACTTTTTGGCTAAAAAATCAAAAAGTCGCAAGAGAAATATTGGATCTACTGCAGTTATCAAGGGTGAAGTAGCAAAAAGTATCAAGAAAGCGTTAGGAGTTTAAAATGAAAGTCAGCAGAGGTGTTACAGCAAGAGCAAAACACAAAAAAATATTAAAACTTGCAAAAGGTATGAAACATAATCGCACTAGATCTTTTCGACTTGCAAAGCAAGCAGTAATTAAATCGCTTCAATATTCGTACCGTGACAGAAGAAACAAAAAACGCGACCTTAGATCACTTTGGATAACAAGAATCAATTCAGCCTCAAGGATGTTTGGATTAACCTATTCGCAATTAATTAATGGATTAAAGCAAAAAAATATATCTATCGATCGAAAAATACTTGCAGAACTAACAGTAAGCGAGCCTAAGGCTTTTGAAGCAATAGTAAAAAAAATTAAATAGGTATGAGCCGATTAATAAAAATATAGCCACAAAGTGGCTATATTTTTATGCAGCTCATCTATAAGCCGGGTTCTGTAAAAGATGATTATCTATCTAGACACATAGTTACCTATGTGTTCAAGCGGTTTAGATCTGATAGCGAGCAGCGTTAAACAGATCTCCTTGCAGCAGACAGGGTTTACCATTCATATTGTGTCACCACAATACATCGTGGTCTCTTACTCCACTCTTTTCACCTTTTCCTTGTATTTCTACAAGGTAGTTTTGTTTCTGTGGCACTTTCCCTAAAATTACTTTTGGTCGCCGTTAACGACTGTCTTGCTCTATGCTGCCCGGACTTTCCTCTTGAGAAACTCAAGCAATCATCCAACAAACTGCGTATATATTATACCACAATCTACATCGTATCTGTTTGATGCTGATCCAAAAGCTTGTTTACTACTGAATCAGCTCTTTGATTATACTCTCTAGGAATGTAAACAAAAATAATGTGTTCAAACTGTGGTATATAAGATTTTACCCGCTCATATATCGGCCATAATTCTTGATTTTTTATATGGTACGATCCATTAACTTGGTTAACAACTAATTGACTATCTAACCTGCACTCTAGAGACAAGATACCTTTTTCTAGTGCTCTTTCTATACCTAGGCTAAGTGCATGATATTCTGCTTGGTTATTAGTTGTAATTCCCAAATATAAACCACCTTCTTCGATTAATTGACCTGAATCACTATCTACTAAAACAAAGCCTGCAGCTGAAGGTCCAGGATTGCCTCTGGATCCGCCGTCAGAATACAAAACGTATTTCATTTTAGGTGATGTTGGAACTACTACACCTCCGATTGTAGCTTGAGTTAGTACGTTTAGTATTGCAGAAGCGCTGTCGCGGAGATTGTAGTTTCTTAAATCAGTTGGCTTTACTAAAGCATACTCGTCGTACGTACCGGATGGTTTAATTGTTGTAATATCATCATCTGAAATTGTTGCATTATATACTATAAAAATATGTTGTATTTCGCTATCTTCCCTATCTTTCATAGCTATAGCGTCTCGTAGTACGTAGTTTTCTATTTGAAGGTTGGTATCATTTTTTATAGTTCTTCTTAAAGCATCGATTAGCTGCTCCCCTTCTTGCAATAATCCACCTGGCAACTCAAAGCTACCTATTAAATTAGGCATACCGTTAGATCTTCTCAATAGTAAGATGTTTCCAGCTTTGTCTGAAATAACCGACTGTACAACCACCCTTTGTTTCATAATTTTTGCATTTCTCCAAGAGTCCTAAGCTAATAGGCCTTAGATTTTCCTTACTTGTTGTAAGGTGGATGTCCTCAATACATTTCCACGGAAATGAATCATTTGAACTTCCTATCTATATGATATTCAGGAAATCATATTTGCCTATAGCCTAGGATAATTAAATTATATCATTTAAAAGATAGTTTCGAAAATCGATATTGATTTATCCGAAATGAAAACCATCAAAGAAGAGATTTGATTTTGAAACAAAATCAAAATCCCAAGCAATATAAAAATTCCGTACTTCTCAATTCTTTCTAAAAATTGTTTTACAATATCAGGAGCAAGGGAGTAAATTACTCTTGAGCCATCCAAAGGTGGAATTGGCAATATATTAAAGGCAAAAAAACCTAAATTAACTATAACACCTAGTCTCAGAATTGAATCTAACAGACCCAGCTCTGGGTCAACAATACTCAATATTCCAAAAAATATAAAAGCTAGTACAAAGTTCAACAGTGGACCTATTATTGATACAAGTAATACGCCTATATCACCGTATTTCAGATTGCTTGGATTGTATGGTACTGGCTTAGCACCGCCAAAAATTGGGCCTCCAGTAAGAGCTAAGCCTAGTGGCAATAGAACCGACATAAAAGGATCTAGGTGCTTGAGAGGATTAAAAGTTAATCTACCATGCAGTTTTGCAGTATCGTCACCCAGCGCAAAACTCATGAAACCATGCGCTAGCTCGTGTAGGACCATAGAAAAAATTATCATTCCTATCAATAATAAGACTGAAACTATATCGAAACTCATAATTCTATTATATCAGGTATACGTATTGACTATTTAGCTAAAAAAAGCTATATTATATAAGTTAAATATTACTTATTTTAATTAAAGGTGAATAAAATGGCTTCTAAATGTGAGATGACCGGAAAAGGAAAACAGTTTGGCCACAACGTGAGCTTTTCTTTAAGACGGACTAAAAGAGTTTTTAAACCAAATCTTCAGAAAAAAACTTTTGACCTAAACGGAAAAAAAGTTACCATGACAATTAGCACTCAAGCAATTAGAACATTGCGAAAAAAAGGCGTGCTTTAATAAATCAAACTAGGAAACTTCAAGAACTACAACTGTTAAGCCTGGTAGGTAAGGATGTCCGCTTTTTATTTTTAGCTTAGTAGTTTTCTCAGGAGTTGTATCCAACTCTTTCAAAAAAACATCGACTTTGTCTTGTGGGACTTCATATTTAGATGCGCCATCATCGTAATGAATTGGTATTACGATCTTGGGTTCAATATTTTTTATAATTTTTGATGCTCCAATAGAATCCAGAGTGTAGCCGTGATTACCTACAGGTATAATTAAAATATCTACTGTACCTATTTTTTCTAACTGAATATCGTTTAATTTTTCGTCTATGTTTCCAAATACAACTACTCTATGCTCACCAATTATTAGCTTGTATATTACACTGGACTTTGTTTTGTCAGAATCAGATCTACCATTTGCTGCAATTCCAACTACGTCGACATCACCTACTCCATATTCACCTGGTACAGAAATAACCAGCTTTGCATCGTCATTAATTACGCTATTTTTTTGATCTGTTAACAATTCTACTGAATCTTTGACAATTACATCCTTCAGACCTACAGAGGATGCTTTAGGGTCAAAGACCAACGTAGTCTTTTTAGTTGTTATTACTATTGTATTTCCACCTTTATATTCTATGTCAAACATAACTATTTCTCCCGGTATGTTTATTTAAATAAATTTTCTTTGTCTAATATAATTTCTCTATCACCATCTAATATATCAGTTATAAATCTATCTCTGATACTTAAACGGTAATAAAATTCATCATAAGGCATTACGGTATAGGCAATTTCACGTTTTTCTAATTTTTCAATTTCTAAAAAAGCATTTTCGATTTTGGATTTAACTGGATTTCCAACTATAAATACATCTATCTCACTTTTAGGATTTTCCACAAAACTACCTGACAAGATGACAAGTTTTAATCCATTCATTTTTGTTAAGATAGCTAAGTTTGACCTATTTGCAATAGGCTGCTTAACATTCTGACGAGACGAAACTTTCTCAATGAAATGACTAGAATTGTGTTCAAAATTATCATCAAATATTGATCTTAATTCGTTAAAATATTTGTATTTTTTTTCTGCCATGTAATATAGCTTGTTATCTGACTCCTTAGAACTAATCAACCCAACTTTCAACATATTAGACAGCTCTCTTCTTACGGAATTTATTTGTTCCTCTATAGTTCTTGTTATCTCTCTGACGTAAAAAGATTTGTCTGGATTATTCAAGAAAAGATGTAAAAGCTTTACTCGAGTCTTAGAACCGAAAAGCGCCTCTATCACTTTAATCTCCTTGAATAAATATATTAATTTAATTGTATCATGAACAAAATTTTTTTTCTATTTCAATCTCAGCCTGCTCTAAAG
>Ga0214923_10007186_pt1 | contig 12216 bp, 9 predicted proteins | sample LL1510_MetaG_FD_177993 | JGI IMG/M metagenome (GOLD analysis project Ga0214923, IMG submission 177993) | Freshwater microbial communities from Lake Lanier, Atlanta, Georgia, United States - LL-1510 | ecosystem: Environmental > Aquatic > Freshwater > Lake | place: USA: Georgia | collected 2015-10-15
TTTACTAGTTTCATAACTAGGTAATAAAAAAACTGATGTAAAAAATTCAGTTAAAAAATCTTGGAATTCTTTTGAAAAATTATATATTATACCATAATCTAATAATGCTATTTTATAATCATAATATTCTTCGATAATATTATTTTCATTATCTTTAACATTCTTTTGTTTCATATTTGTAAAAGGTAGAATTTTGAATGTTTTTTGGTTTTCTTTTAAATTTTTTATAAATAATATATTTCCAGGATGTAAATCACCGTGACATACACCATATTTAAAGCAACTAATAAAAGCATATTTTATTATTAGTTTAGCGTAAATATTATAATCATTTGTAATTAATTCATTAATTTTTATTCCATTAATATAATCCATTAATATAATATTATTAAACTCTTCTGTAACTTCTTCATAATATCTAGGAATAATAATATAATCTAAAATTTTACATGAATTTAGAATAACTTTATTTGAATTTACTTCCTCTTTAAAATCTAATTGTTTTTTTAATATATCAATATTTTTTTCAAATGAATTAATTAAATCAAAACTATGATAATTATAGAAATAATTAATTAAACTTAATATAAATCTTATATTATTAATACCTTTATTAATTTTCTCTTCAATATTATTACGTTTAATTTTTATAATATATGGTTTATTCATTTCTAAATTAGAATTAACTATATTTTGTGTTTTTTTATAACATTTATAAATTAATGATATAATTCCTGAATTAATAGGTTTATCATAACTATCTTCTAATTCTAATCCATAATATTGTAAAAACTTATCTAATTCTTTAATATTTAATGAATTATTATCATATGGTACATTATTTGTAAATTCTAATAAATTATATCCTAATTCATTATTTACACAATTATCATTAATTGCTAATATTTGAAATATTTTTGCGTATAAAATATTAAAATTGTATAATTTTTTACATAATATTATATAATAATTATTGATTTCAATAAAACCTAAGTAATATATTAAGTTATAATAAATAAATATACAAAATAATAAAAATAAATTAAATATTTCTATAATATAATTAAAATAATTTACCATAAATTAAATTATATTATTATAACTAGTAATATAATTTAATTTTTAATTTTATACTTATATATTATAATTTAATATACCGTGATGTAATAAAGTAATTATTAGTTCTTTATATTACAATAAAGTAATTATTATAATATAAAGAACTAATAATATTAGTAATTTATTTAAGCACTTGAATATGGATTTTTATTGTATATTATGTAATAAATATTTCTTTTATAAACGTGATTTATTACGTCATAATGAAGTTTATCATTCAACTATCAAAACGACTGAAAATGTCCGAAAATGTAAATATTCACAGGCATAAATCACAATATTATAAATCTCTATACATAGCTAATGCCTTTTTCCGTTGTTCTTCAAATATACAAATAGGTTTAAAATAACCAATATTCTTAAAATTTTCCCATTCTTCATACCATTTAAATATTACTTTATTAGGTAATTCACTTAATTCAGGCACCCAAGTTTTTATATAAGAACATTCTGGGTCATTTAATTCTGCTTGTCTCCACGGATTATAAATACGAAAATATGGTTGTCCGTCACCACCAATTCCAGCCTGTCCTTGCCAACTTGCGTTATTTGTAGCAGGGTCATAATCAGTCAATTTCTGGGCAAAATATTTCTCTCCATCACGCCAATCAATCAATAATGTTTTAATAAGAAAACTACTTACTAATAAGCGTGCTCTATTATGCATATATCCTGATTGATTAAGTTGTCTCATACCAGCATCTATTATAGGAAATCCAGTTTCACCAGCACACCATTTAGCAAACCATATTTTATTATTATTCCATTTAATTTTATTATATTTCTCTACAAGTGCGTGACCTAATACATTAGGATGGTCCCACATAATATTAGCAAAAAAATCACGCCAATATATTTGTCTAATTAGCGATTTTTTTCCTACTAATTCATAATATACTTCACGTATTGATATACAACCGAATTTTATTGAAGCACTTAAATGTGATGTTTCATAATCAAGCTTATTATGTGTTGCTTCATAGTTTTTAAGTGTTTTTTTAGCGTGTTTTAATAATGCTAATGCATTTGACCGACCACCATGTACCATAATATTTGGGTTTGGTTTTGTAAATTTTAATTGGGCTTGTTGTAGAGAAATTTTTAATGACGTCATCTTAGATAAATTATTTGAATTTTCACAGAGTTTAAGTTTAGTAGTTTTTATTGGTTTAGTTATGTGATGTTTTAGAGCATTATTATAATATGGTGTAAATTTTACATATCCTTTTCCTGAACCTGTTTTTAAAGCACCAATAGGATTTAAATAATAATCATGTATTAATTGAAATTCAACATCATTTTCAGAACATAATTTAGCAATTTGTTCGTCACGTTCATGTGCATATGGTGTAATATCTAATGCACACGTAACAATATTAATATTAAATGCTTTAATAAAATCTTGAATAACCTTATTATTATGTCCGTAAAATGTGTATAATTTACCACCTTGTCTATTAATTTCACTTGCTAATTCTTGAAGACTTTCAATCATAAATTGAATAGCATTATTAGATTTGTAGTTATTAGATTTTCCAACTTGCTCTGGTGTAAAAATAAAAATAGTATATATATTTTTACAATGTTTTGAGAGAAAATTAAGACCATTATTATCTATTAAACGTAAATCACGTCTAAAAATATATAAACCATTTTCGTAAACAGGTGATTTAGAGTTAGAGTTATTAGAACTATTATAATTCTTTGAATTATTAGTAACTAATTTACCACCATGATATCCAAAATCTTCACTGTAATAATTAAATTGAGGACCTAAATTATCAATATTAAAGTTATCTTCTTTTATCATATTAAAATGTATTGTTATTATAATTATAATAATTAGTTTTTATTATAATTATTATTTTTATTATTTTCATTATTTTTATTATTTTTATTATTTTTATTATTTTACATATTACAAAAAATAAATAAATCATATTCAAAATAATAAATTAAATAAATTTAATTTTTATCAAAATATGTAAGTTGTTTAAGACTACCCCAAAATTCTTCTTGTTTTTTCAGTGCTTTTTCACTTTGTTGTGCGAAATAATATGCTAATGCAACTGCTTCTTCATCACTCTTTTTATTTTCAAAGTATAATTTATTCATAGATTCTTCTTTATTTAATGGGTCTAATACAACTGAACGTTCATTTTTAAGTTCATTAACATCTTTATATTTATATATTTTTGAATAGTCATCTTCAGTAACAGGAATTATTGACTCAACATATGCTTGTTTAAGGTCACTATAATCTAAACCATTATTAAACATAGAATTAGAGTTAAAATTTGTGTTATAATCTATTAGTGCAGTACCATAACAAGAAGAAGTAATATTATTATCATAACCTTTATATGGTGTTAATTGTTGCATATTCTTTTTTAATTTATTAAAATGGTCGTCCATTGATGTTTTAGAGAGATTTTGTGGTGTAAAAATTATATCTTCATCAGATTTTAACCAATCATTATAACCATTATCATTCGGTTCATCTAATTTATGTTTTTCAAATTGCTGATTAAACCATTCATTAAAATTAGCACTTTTTTTCAAATTTTTATTTGATTCAAATAAATTATCTAAAATAACTTTATTTGAATTATCACAAAATTCATTTGTTTCATTTATTTGATTTGTTTGATTTGTTTGATTTGTTTCATTAAATAAATTAATTTTATTTTTTTGTACTCCAACTAATATTTTAACATTATTATTATTTAAATTATTATTGTAATCTACATTATTATTGTTAATATTACTAGAATTATTAGTATTATTAGTATTATTAGTATTATTTGAATAATTACTATTATTAGAATTATTATTTATTGTGCTATTAGTTTTTGTATTTGCTTTATTAATAGCATTTTGAAATTCAGCTATTGAATATAGTTTTTCATATCCCTTTTTATAAAAAATAAAATATTCAGGTTGTAGATGTGATTTATCAGGATGCATTTGAAGAACTATTTTTTTTGCGTGTTTTAGCCTTTCTTCATTTAAATAGTCATTTGGGTCTAATTGAAATAAACCAAATAATTCTTTTTGTGAATAATTATCAATATTTAAATCAATAGACTTTATTTCTCGTTGTTTAAATTCAATATTATTAGTATTTAAATTATTATTATGTTTCCTAAATTCAAATGGGTCAGCATTATTAAAAGGGTCTTCTTTATATTCATTATTAGATTTATTAATTTTAATACCACTTTTAGTACATTTAGTCATTGAATTGTTATATTTTTTATTATCATTCAATATTGTAGTAATAATATTTCTACTATTTCTATTATTATTATTATCAATATTCATAATATTATTATTATTACAAATATTTAATATAAAAAATTTTTTTTATTATAATAATTAAATAAAAACAAAAAATTAAATAAAAACAAAAAATTAAATAAAAACAAAAAATTAAATAAAAACAAAAAATTAAATAAAAACAAAAAATTAAATAAAAACAAAAAATTAAATAAAAACAAAAAAATTAAACTATTATGTGTGGAATAATAGCTTGTTTAAAAGTTGAAAATAATTTATTAATTGATGTAAAAGATGTTTTAATAAATGGTCTAACACAATTACAGAATAGAGGTTATGATTCCGCTGGAATAGTATTATTAGAAAATAATGAATTTATTATAAATAAATATGCTTCATCATCTAATGAAGATGCATTAATTAAATTAAGTAATTCATTAAAAAATACAACTTATAATTATCAATTAGGTATAGCACATAATAGATGGGCTACTCATGGAATGGTAAATGATTTAAACGCACATCCTCATATTTCTAACAATAAAAAAATTGTTTTAGTACATAATGGAATTATTGAAAATTATTCTGTATTAAAAGAATTTTTAATATCTAAAAATTATAAATTTTATTCACAAACAGATAGTGAAGTTATTGTAAATTTATTAGAATATAATTTAATTCAATTACAAAAACAAAATGAACTAGAATTTGAATTATTTGAAGAAGTAATAAAAAAAACATTAAATCAATTAACTGGAACTTATGGTCTTGTAATAGCAAATAATAATGAACCAACCACATTATATTGTATAAGAAATGGTTCACCATTATTAATAGGTAAAAATTCAGATTATGTAATTATTTCATCTGAATTAAGTGGATTTAATAATTTAATAAAAAATTATATTACTTTAAATAATAATGATTTATGTAAAATAATAATTAATACTAATACAAATATAAACCCTAATAATCAAAAATTAGAAATAATCACATCACATAATTATAATTTTAAAACAAATTTACAAGAAATAAATGAACTATCTTGTTTTCCATATAATCACTGGACTTTAAAAGAAATTAAAGAACAACCAATAACAATATTAAATGCGTTAAATAATGGAGGTCGTATAAAAAATCAAAGCGAAGTAAAATTAGGAGGTTTAGAAAAATTTCAAGATTTATTAAAATCTATTAATAATATTATATTATTAGGTTGTGGTAGTTCGTATTATGCAGGATGTTATATTTTATATTTTTTTAAAACATTAACAAATCTCTATAATGTACAATGTATTGATGCATCTGAATTTGAGAGTTATTTATTACCTAAAAATGGTAAAACCGCATTTATAATTATCTCTCAATCAGGTGAAACAAAAGACCTTTATAATTGTGTTGAATATGCCAAAAATAATAATATAATTACGATTGGCATAGTAAATGTAGTGGACTCATTAATAGCTCGTGAAGTAGATTGTGGTATTTATTGTAATGCTGGTCGTGAAGTGGGTGTAGCATCTACAAAATCATTTATAAGTCAGATAACCTGTTTATTATTGAGTTCATTAATGTTCTCTCAAATTCATAATGTTTCACTAAATAAAAGAATTAAAATAATAAGTGAATTACATAATTTACAAGCATATTTTTATGAACTTTTAAATAATCAATCATTAGAAAATAAAATAAAATGTTACTCAGAAAAATTAATTAGATGTAATTCTTCAAGTATGTTTATATTAGGAAAAGGGTGTGATGTTATTATTGCTAATGAAGGAGCTTTAAAAATAAAAGAATTATCAGGACTACATGCAGAAAGTTATTCTTCAAGTTCATTAAAACATGGACCATTTGCGTTATTACATAATGAATTTCCAGTTATTTTATTAAATTTAGATAGTAGTCAACATATAAAAGTAATGAATAATTACCAAGAATTAAAATCACGAAGTTCTAATATTTTATTAATTACTTATGATGAAGAAAGTTATAAAGAAGAAACTTTAAATAAAAATTATTCAAATATTATTATTGATAATAATAATAATAATAATATAATAACAATACCTAAAAATAAATTTGGTTCATTAGGAGGATTAATAATATTACAATATATAGCATATTATTTAGCAATTTTAAAAGGATTAAATCCTGATAAACCAAGAAATCTCGCCAAAGTTGTTACTGTAGATTAAAAATATATATATATAAATATCTAAATATCAAATATCTAATATCTAATATCTAAATATCTAAATATCTAAATATCTAAATATCTAAATATCTAATATCTAATATCTAAATATCTAATATCTAATATCTAAATATCTAATATCAAAATATCTAAATATCTAAATATCTAAACTTACAGTATTTGATGCTGATTTTTTTCGGCGTCCACTCTTTTTAGGTATTGAACCATTTTGTAATTCTTTTAAATCATTAATACTTATTGTGCTATTATCTGCTGATCGGTCATAATTTTTCTCTCCATCATTAACATTAGGTTGTTGTATATTAATTGTTTTAGTTTTAAGTCCAGAGAGAATACTAGAAATATCACCTGGTCCTTTCATTTCAGGTCGTATTTCATCTGTTTTTCTAAATTGTGTTCGCTCATTATTAATAGGTATTTCTTCACGCATAGGACGTGAATTTATTATTTTAGTCTTTTGTGTAGATGATATTTCATTTTCACGTAGTGACATTCCATCAACAAAACTAGATTTTCCTAATGGTGCAGAACGTGAATAATCATTATTTCCAGGTCGTCCTTGTGGAGGTGGTATTCCAAATGGACCTTGTGTTGCTATTGGTGGAGGTGGTCCACGTGAAAATGGAACTTGTGGTTCAGGATTAACAATATTATTCATAAAACCAGTAAATCCAGGATTAGATTGTCCCATAGAATTCATTACCGCACTTTGAAATGAACGCATTAAGTCAGGATTTTGACGGAATATATCATCCATTCCAGGTGTAGCAGATTTAAACATAGTATTTGTCATATGTACCATCATCGCACTACCAGCTAATTGAAATAATAATTTAACTTCAGGCGCGAGTGATGCCTTAGATTTATATTTTTCGTGTAATTCGGAAAAAATATCATCATAATCATTAATATTTTCTTGAATTTGATCGGACCAACCATCTAATTTTACATCAAAAGGGTCAAATTTATTATTTAAGAATTCAATACCATTAATAATTGACATTAACATATTCCCTTGAAATTTGATAGAATTTTCTTTTTTACGCTCATCCATAATAGTTTCATATTCACCTATCATTTCTTGTAATGATGAGTCCATGCTATATTTTTTGGATAATTCAACACCTTTCTTTTCAAGTGCTTCTAATTTCCTTAAGTATTTAAATTTTTCTTTTAACATTTCTTCTCTCGACAATTTAGGTTCATTAGATAATACTTTATCTGGATTAATAGGAATATTATTAAATTTAGCATAACCATCCCACGTTTTAGATGAACCACCTGTTTGTGATGTAGATTTACCTAGACCAAATCCTTCGTCATTATTATAATTATTACTACTACTATAATTATCATCAATAATTATATTAATAGGATTTGTATCAAATTTTACACTAGATTGGCTATTAGAATTTGAACCAAATAAATCAGATTTATTATTAAAATTACTAGAAGATGCAGAAAAATTCATAGTATCATCAGTCAAGTCATTTAGTTCACTTTCTAGTTTAGCCAAGTCATCTAATCCAATATCACTAACAGGCTGACTATTTTCCTTTACTTTTTCATTCATTAATAATTCCAATCCTCCACCAAAATTAGAAGATTGTTTTAAGTTAAAATCATTATTTAACTCTAAATTTTGTTCAAATTCTATAGGATTTATTTCCATATTATTATTATTATTAATTAGAACATATAATTTTAAGTATTACGAATAAATTAAATATTAAGTATTACAAATAAAATTACATCGACCAAAAAGAAAAATGAGACAAAATAAATAAAACAACTTAAATACAATGTATTATAATACAATAACGGAGGAGAACCTATATTTTTTGCTATGCCTTTTCAAGCATTAGGGTAAAAAGTTTAGTGGTTTAAAAATAAAAATCTCTTGGGATGTTCCCTTAATAATTTATATTGTTTTGCTACTGATAATTTGTAAAACATAAAATATTTTTAGTAGGATTTCAATTCCAAATATTCTAAAAATATGTAGATTGTTATTGTATAACAAAAGTTTCCAACCGAACTATTCTGTCAAATGGAAACAAGCCTTTCAAAGGTGCTTTTATATCATTATTAAGAAATTTGTCTCATTTTTCTTTTTGGTCGGTGTAATTTTAAGTATTATGAATAAATTAAATATTAAGTATTACGAATAAATTAAATATTAAGTATTACGAATAAAATTAAAATACGCATTGCTCTAAATATTAGGAATAAAAATATGAATAAAAAATATTATAAATTAAAATACTTTTGAGAAATAAAGAGAAGTTATCTAAAATTATAAAAATATAAATTACTATAAATCAATATAACTAATTAGGTTTCATTAGGTTTCATTCTTAAATTTATTTATCCACCAATAACCCTGTAAAAATGCGTCACTTAAATCATCTTTCTTTTTATGACTATTAAAAAAATCAAAATAATTATTAAATCTTGGTTCAATTAATAATAATTCTAAACATTTTTTAATACTTAATTTTTTACGGTCAATATATTTTAATTTCTCTTCATTAGTAATACCTAAATCTTTTAATTTATTTGAAGCATTAATAAATTCAACTTTTTTTACATTAAATTTAGACATAATAAAATATTGTAATAACATTCCTTGAATTGTCTTCATACGAACAGCTAATGGTCCTATTTGATTTTCTATGATTACATTATCAATTACATCAATATCTTTTAAATATTCATTAAATTTTTCATTAATGGAAACACCTATTTCATATAATAAAACATCACCAGATTTAGTTTTTTCAATATTTTCAAAGTATAAATAATTGATTAATTCATTTACTAATTTACAAAGTTCAGGTTTTTTAAGTTTTATTAATTGGTTATTATTAGAATTATTAAAATTATTATAATCAGTAGAGATAATTTTATTTTTTAAATCATTCGGTAAATTAACTTTATTATTTAAAGCTAAATTTACTAAATTTATATAAATAGTTTGTAATTTTTGAATTTTACATTTTGAAATAAATCCAGTTTTTTGTTGTGATGATGGAATAGATAAATAAGGATGTTTTTTAGCGTGTTTAAGACAAAAATATTCATCATTTTTTTTTAAACACGCAGGTTTAGAACATATTATTTTTTCCTTTTCTTTAATAATTTTATTTTTATCACTAAAACAACAAGAGAAATTACCTGAATTTGTCAAGTTTATAATATCCCATTTAATTATCTTAAATTCATTATTATATTTTTTTTTCTCTTCATTTATATTTTCTAAATTAATATCTAAATTAGTTTTTTCAAATAAGCAAAATGCCAGATTTTTTATTCCAACATCAATTGATAATATTTTCATTAATTACTAATATTATTAATAAATTAAAAAAATGATTTTAATTATCTTTATTACACTTTTTATATATTTTTTTTACACTAAGATAATGGTAAATTAGGGTTAACAATTGGTGATACAAGTCTAGCATTTAATTGTTCTCTCGATAAATATGGATTTTTTAAATCTGAATTACAATAACCAAATCCAGGTTTTGAACTATCAAATGTATTCTTAAATGTATATGGTACATTAGAAGAAGGTGTTCCATCACTATAATAATGTGGGTCAAGACCGAGTACATAGCACGCTTCTTCATTATTGTAATTCATAATTTTAAGTGCGTTGGCTTGTAAAAATTGCCTATAATTCCAGTTTGAATTAATCTTTTCATAATGTTGAATATTATGATTAATTACTGCTTCAGGTTGATAAGTAGAATAATTACGTCCATCACTCATAATTGGAGGAAAATTAAAATCTATATTATTAGATCCACTATAACATGTAGCCCAACTCATTATTATAATTAAATATTATTATTATTAAATAATATTATTTAATTATTGAATTATTAGATTTTTTTATTTTTTAGTTAAAAGATTAATTAAATCATTTTTTTTTAATTTAGAAACTTCATTAGAAGATAATAGACCTTTTTCATTTGCTATAATTCTTAATTTACCTAAATTATATTTCTTATATTCATTAGTTTCATTACCAGTCTGATTTTCAAGATTAATAGAAATAGTTTTTAATTCATTTTTTAATTCATTTTTTAATTGATTTTTTAATTGATTTACTGATATATTATTAATTTCGTTTGATGTTTCATTTGATGTTTCATTTGATGTTTCATTTGATGTTTCATTTGATGTTTCATTTGATGTTTCGTTTAATGTTTCATTTGATGTTTCATTTAATGTTTCATTTAATAATTTATTAGATGTTTCATTTGATGTTTCATTTAATGTTTCATTTAATGTTTCATTTGATTTTTCATTTAATAATTTATTAGATGTTTCATTTAATGTTTCATTTAATGTTAATAAGTTATTAATATAATCATTACTCATTGGTTCATTACTTGATTCATCACTAACTTCAAGCTCTAAATTATCATAATTATTATTCAAATCACTTAAATCATTTAAACTATTATATTCATTTAACATTAATTCTAAATCTTCATTATCATTACTTATATTAAGATTTAAAAATTTAATATTATCATATTTATTATTTACTTTATTATCTTGATTATTTTCATTATCTTCATCATCTTCATTATCTTCATCATCTTCATTATATTCATTATCTTCATCATTATCTTCATCATTATCTTCATCATCATCATCATTATCATCATCATTATCGTAGTTTTTATTTAAATCGTAAATTTTATCACTATCTTCGGCATCTTCATTTTCATCATCTGAAACATCAATTTTTTGATTATTGATACTATTATTAGTACCACCAGATGACATATTTGATATTATATTATCGTAATTAAAACTAGTATAATTATTAGATAGTCTGGCTAATTCAATTTTAATAGAATTCATTTCTTCAACAGTCAAAGAAATAATATTAGACATTGTATTAAGTCGATGATTTTGCTCGTTAATTTTTCCATTAAAATAATAGAATGCTAAAAAAGCAATAATTAATACTAACGCTAAATAAATAATTCCAACTGAATTTAATAATGTTAATAACATATAATTTTAGTAATTATAAATTATATTTTATATTAACGAATTTATGAATAATAGTAAATATAAAAAAATTAAATAACTTAAATACAAACTAAAATACAAACTAAAATACAAAGTAATTATTTAGATTAAATAAATATTTTTACAATTATAAAATCCATTAGGATTATGTGTATAATTACTATATTGTCCTAATGTTTGATAACAAGGAAAGCATTTATTAGTTTCTTCACAAATGGTAGCTTGTCTATTTTTAGCTCTTCGTGTTGCTATACTAGAAGCACCAATACCACTACCACCAGGTTTATATTTATTATAAATATAATTAGAAGAATTTGTAGTACAATTTCCTCCAGCAGTAAATTTGGTAGAACGTCGTCCCCCAACACCTACATTCTTTTTATATAAAAATCCAGGAAAATTTGTAGAATTTCCATACCAAAATTGTCCGTAAGAATTACTTCCGATTCCTAAATATCGTGTCATTATTATATAGTTGATAAATATATAAAATATAATATTATTTTAATTTTATACAAATTATATAATAATTTATATGGTTG
>Ga0214923_10007188_pt1 | contig 12213 bp, 6 predicted proteins | sample LL1510_MetaG_FD_177993 | JGI IMG/M metagenome (GOLD analysis project Ga0214923, IMG submission 177993) | Freshwater microbial communities from Lake Lanier, Atlanta, Georgia, United States - LL-1510 | ecosystem: Environmental > Aquatic > Freshwater > Lake | place: USA: Georgia | collected 2015-10-15
TGAGGTGAAACTTATCGGACCGCCGACACTGGTTCCAAAAGAGTTTGGGAGCGTGTTTAACACCCCACTCGTTACGGTGGAGCATGATCTTCGGCAGGGGTTGCGTGACCTCGATGTTGTTGTGTGTCTACGGATGCAACTGGAGCGCCAGAGCGAGCATTTTGTGCCCAATCTTGATGAGTACAGTAAGGAATTCTGTGTGTCGGAGAGGGTGTTGCGAGAATGTGCACCGGACAGTGTGGTTTTGCACCCAGGGCCGATGAATCGCGGCACTGAGATTGCGGGGGAAGTGGCTGATGGACCGCGATCTCTCATTCGCCGCCAGGTTAACAACGGTGTGGCCGTTCGAATGGCGGTATTGTATCTCCTGGCTCGCTCTGTTGAGCCACGAGAAGAAGGGAGTGCGCGATGAGTAATGCGAAGCCAATAATTATTCATGGTGGACGGGTGGTCGATGCTGCCTCAGAAAGGGATGGCGAATACGATATTCTGATTGAGGATGGCGTAATTGCTGCGATCGAGAAGCCAGGTGTGCTGCGCGACAAAGGTGATACGGAGAGAATTGATGCCACGGATCAATGGGTAATCCCTGGATGCGTTGATCTGCATGTACATCTTCGAGAACCGGGAGAGGAGTGGAAAGAGACGGTACAGACCGGCGCGGAGGCCGCGGTGCTGGGTGGCTACACTTCTATCTGCTGTATGCCGAATACCAAACCGGCAAATGATTCGGCCGAGGTAACCCGCTTTATCCTCGAGAAGGCCAAGGCCGCAAGGGCGGCGCGTGTTCTGCCGATAGGCGCTATCTCAATGGAACGAAAGGGCTCCCAGCTAGCCCCGTACTCGGAGTTGGCTAAGGCCGGATGTGTCGCATTTTCCGATGATGGCGATCCGGTCGCTGACGCCGGGTTGATGCGGCGGGCGTTAGAGTGGTGTCTGATGCTGGGACTACCTCTGGCGTGTCATGAGGAGGATCGTAATCTCAGTTGTTGTGGATCCATGAATGAGTCTCCGCTCTCATGGAAGCTTGGACTCAAAGGGTTTCCGGGGGTCGCGGAGGACGTCATGATTGCGCGTGATATTGAATTGGCGCGCTTTACAAAGGGTAAAGTTCATATCTGTCACGTTTCAACAGCGCGTGGCGTCGAGCTCATTCGACGCGCGAAGAATGATGGTATCAACATCACCTGTGAAGTTGCCCCGCATCATTTAGTTTTAGACGAGCAGTGTGTGTGCTCATACGACACCCATTACAAGATGATGCCCCCGTTGAGAGGTAGTGAGGATATCGAGGGATTATTCAGTGGGCTCGCGGATGGAACGATAGACGCGATCGCGAGCGACCATGCGCCGCACGATCGAGATAGTAAGCTTGTCGAGTTCTCACGAGCTACGGTTGGTATCTTGGGGCTTCAGACAAGTTTACCTCTGTTGGTCGAGATGTGTCAGGCGGGAACGATTTCACCTAAGCGTATGGTAGATCTTCTCAGTGCTGGCCCCTCGCGTGCCTTTGGGTTGCCGTATGGCACACTGAAGATCGGCGCGGAGGCGGACGTTGTGGTGGTGGATCCGCGACGAAGTTGGGTCTTTGCCGAGGAACGTGTGCGCTCAAAGTCAAAAAATAGCCCATTTCTCGGGCGAAAGTTGACCGGGGCAACTCGGCATGTGTGTGTGGCAGGCAGGCTGGTGGTTGCCGACGGACAGTTAGTACATGAGGTGGATTGATGGTAGTGGTTCGCGGTATGCCCCAGAGGGGTGAGTATATGTCCCACAGGGGTGAGTAGAGGGATCATGAAACGGGAAAAGAAAATTCTTCGAACAGTGGCCGCACAGGGTGAAGCGGGATTCATCGCGCTGGCAGATGGGACAATATTTCAAGGGACCTGTTTCGGAGCGTTGCGTGACGAGAATCATCCCGTGCAGGGGGAGGCTGTCTTTAATACCTCGATGTATGGCTACCAAGAGATCTTGACGGATCCGAGCTATGCGGGGCAGATCATGTGCTTCACCTACCCGCATATCGGAAATGTAGGATGCAACGAGGATGATGTAGAGTCAAAAAGGGTATACACGGAGGGAGTAATCGTTCGTAGCGCGCACAAGGCTCCCTCAAACTTTCGCGCTACTCTTTCTCTCCCCGAGTATCTAGCCAAGAACAACATCATGGGTATCGAGGGGATCGATACGCGCTCGTTGGTTACTCATCTACGAAACAAAGGTTCCCAGATGGCTGTTATGGCCGGAGGGCCTGGGGTAAGCGCTGATGCGCTGGTTGACCGCGCGCGTTCGCTCGGGTCGATGGAAGGTAAGGACTATGTTCGACAGGTGGCTTGCAAGGAGATATACACATGGGATTATCTCACCTGGAGTCTAAGTCAGGGAAATAATCGGCGGTTATCGCAGGAGCAATTAGTCTCGCGGCCCCATGTTGTGGCGGTCGATTGTGGCGTCAAGACGAATATTCTACGCCTGCTTGTGGATGTTGGATTTAGAGTAACCGTGGTGCCCGCCGGCACCACTTCGGACCAGGTCCTCGCGTTGCGACCGGATGGAGTGTTCCTCTCAAATGGTCCCGGTGACCCAGCCACGCTGGATTATGTTGTTAAGCCGGTGAAGAGCTTGTTGGGGCGGATTCCGATCTTTGGTATCTGTCTGGGACATCAGATATTGGGCCAAGCCCTGGGTGGAAGAACCTACAAGCTGAAGTTCGGCCATCGCGGAGGTAATCACCCTGTTCGGGATGAATCCACCGGTAAAGTCGAGATCACGGTGCAGAATCACGGTTTCGCTGTTCACAGAGATTCGTTGGGGAAAGATGCTTTTGTCTCCCATCTTAATCTGAATGATATGACGGTAGAGGGGTTAGAGGCGCGGGAGGCTCGGGCATTTTCGGTTCAGTACCATCCCGAAGCGTCACCAGGTCCTCATGATTCTCGGTATCTCTTCGAGAGATTCCACCGATTAGTTGTGGGGGCCTCGTAGGTATAAGGTTTCGTGGGTAATGAGTAGCAAGTAGGTACGCGACGTATGCCAAAGAGAAATGATATTCGTTCGATCCTTCTAATTGGCTCGGGGCCGATCGTCATCGGCCAAGCGTGTGAATTCGACTACTCTGGCACTCAAGCTATCAAGGCGTTGAAGCAGGAGGGCTACAAGGTAATTCTGGTCAACTCGAATCCGGCCACCATAATGACGGATCCTGAATTTGCGGACCGTACCTATATTGAACCGATCACGGCTGATTTTGTTGAGGAGATCATACGCATTGAGCGCCCCGATGCCGTGTTGCCGACGATGGGTGGCCAGACAGCTCTCAATACAGCGCTCGAGTTAGCGGAGCGGGGGGTGTTTGAGAAGTATGAATGTGAATTAATTGGGGCCAAAGTAGACGCGATTAAGACAGCCGAGGATCGTGAACTATTTCGGCAAGCGATGGATGAAATTGGATTAGAGTCCGCGCGCTCTCGGATCGTTACCTCCATAAAGGACGCGGAGCAGGCAGCCACATATCTCGGTTATCCCATGGTGCTCCGACCATCGCGCACCCTTGGAGGCACGGGCGGCGGCATTGTCTACTCGCCTGATGAGCTACACCGAAAGGTCTCAATAGCACTCTCCGCAAGCCCTAATCGCGAAGTGTTGATTGAGGAGTCCTTACTGGGGTGGAAAGAGATCGAGCTCGAGGTGATGCGCGATCTGAAGGATAATGTGGTTATCATCTGTGGTATTGAAAATCTCGATCCGATGGGAGTTCATACCGGAGATTCAATCACGGTCGCACCTATCCAAACTCTGACCGATAAAGAGTATCAACTTCTGCGGGACGCTGCCATTAAGGTCATTCGGCGCATCGGTGTAGACACCGGAGGTTCAAACGTCCAGTTCGCGCTCAATCCTACCAACGGCCGAATAATCGTGATTGAGATGAATCCGCGCGTATCGCGTAGCTCGGCGCTGGCGTCCAAGGCGACAGGATTTCCGATCGCGAAGATCGCTGCCAAACTCGCTGTCGGTTATTCGCTCGATGAGATTAGAAACGATATAACCAAGGAAACGCCGGCCTGTTTTGAGCCATCGATTGATTATGTTGTAGTGAAGATCCCTCGATTCAATTTCGAAAAATTTCCGCTGGCCGATGGCTCTCTCGGAACACAGATGAAATCAGTTGGGGAGGTGCTTTCGTTTGGTCGCACCTTCCAAGAGGCGTTGCAAAAGGCCATGGCATCGATGGAGACAGGCTCGCATGGTTTTGATGGAGCAAGTCTGGCTCGTGATTTAGGTAAGAGCGAGTTGTTTGAGCGTTGCTCGATACCCTCTGCAACCCGATTGTGGCTGGTAGGGGAGGCGTTGAGAGCTGGGTTCTCGATTCGTGAGCTCTTCAATGCTACCAAGATAGATCCGTGGTTTTTGGGGGAGATCGAGGAGATTATCGACCAGGAGGAGTCTCTCCGAGATCAAAAGATCAGTTCGATTGAGCCTGAGCTGCTCTTATCACTGAAAAGAATGGGATTCACCGATAGGCGCATCGCCGCGCTCACGGGGTCACGAGAGATAGATGTCCGCAGTCGACGCGCGCACTTCGGTATAAAGCCATCCTTTAAATCAGTAGATACCTGCGCCGCAGAGTTTGAGGCCTTTACGCCGTACCTGTATTCCACTTATGACGGCGCTTCGGAGGCTCCGCCCACCGATCGGAAGAAGATCGTTATACTGGGTGCGGGACCAAACCGAATTGGGCAGGGGATTGAATTCGATTACTGCTGCGTTCATGCCTCAATGGCGCTGCGCGCAGATGGATTCGAAACAATCATGATCAATTGCAATCCTGAGACCGTATCGACCGATTACGACACAAGCGATCGTCTCTACTTCGAGCCACTGACGGTTGAGTCGGTCATGGCGATTGTTGAGCGTGAGAATCCGTTCGGTGTAATTGTGCAGTTCGGAGGGCAGACTCCATTGAGGATCTCGGGCGAGTTGGCAGCGCTGGGGGTTCCAGTTATAGGCACTTCAGTCGAATCGATAGATATAGCTGAGGATCGCGAGCGTTTCTCGTCACTCGTTGCAAGGCTTGGTTTGAAACAGCCACCATTCGCAACTGCTCGCTCACCTGAGGAGGCTGTAAAAGCCGCTCGTTTAATAGGATTCCCGCTGATGATCAGGCCTTCATTTGTGTTGGGAGGGCGCGCCATGCGCGTTATCTACACGGAGGATGAAGTGGTTCAATACATGCGAGAGGGAGTTGAAGTGTCGCATGAACGGCCGGTTCTACTCGATCGCTTCCTCGACGGAGCGATTGAAGTAGATGTTGACACGGTAAGCGATGGACACGAGGTGCTGATCGCGGGAGTAATGGAGCACATTGAGCCTGCCGGTATTCACTCGGGCGACAGTTCGTGTTGTCTTCCTCCGCAAACGCTCTCAACAAAAGTGGTGTCTGAACTTCGTCGACAGGCGCATATCCTGGCGAAGGAATTGGGTGTAGTAGGATTGATGAATATCCAGTTCGCCGTTCCAGCTTCGGGAGAGGTCTTTATCCTTGAGGTAAATCCGCGAGCTTCACGCACCGTACCCTTCGTGAGTAAGGCTACTGGGATACCGTGGGCGAAGGTGGCGAGTCGGATCATGGCAGGCAAAAGCATTCAAGAGACCGGAGTGCGCGAGGTTGAGCCTCGTGGATACGTTTCAGTCAAGGCGTGTGTGTTCCCATTCTCTAAGTTCCCTGGGGTTGATACTATTCTGGGGCCCGAGATGAAGTCGACTGGAGAGGTGATGGGTATTCATGAGAACTTCGCGGGAGCATTCGCCAAGAGTCAGTTCGCCGCGAACATTGCGTTGCCAAAGAGCGGAACCGCGTTCTTGAGTGTTAAAGATAGCGACAAGGAGGATCTTGTCGTGATAGTTCGTCGTCTTGAAAAGCTTGGATTCTCCCTCATGGCGACACGGGGCACCGCTGACTTCCTTGCTAGCCAGGGATGTAAGGTACAGGTGGTAAATAAAGTGCGAGAGGGTTCGCCTCACGTCGTGGATAGTTTAGGAGCGGGGGAGATTGAGCTTGTGATTAACACCCCAGAGGGATGGGCTCCGGTGATGGATTCAAAGTCGATTAGACTCGTTGCTAATGAGTTGAGGGTGCCAACCTACACAACGATCGCCGCAGCTAAGGCGATGGCTGAGGCTCTTGAGTTGGTACAGACGGGTTCCTATCTCTCGGTCCGTGCGCTCCAAGATCACTTGGGTTTGGCAAACTAGTATAAACTCCTTAAGTGTATCGGTCGCCACCATAGATCAATGTAACTATTTGGTATTATTTGACTTAATTAATCCTTTCATTCGCCATAGTCGAGGGATTTTAGAGGAAATGGACTCAGGAGCTTTCTTGGGCCTGGTTTGGGGGCCTTTCAGGGTCGCGCCAAGTCAGCTGGGCCTCTATTGATTCCTAACGGTTCAACCTCGTGACAGAGGTTTACACCCTTGGAGCGGTTTGGTACGCTGAGGCGCTTGTGGCTTAAAATACCCCAAAAGGTACTCGCCCGCGAAAATAGACACTAAAAATCGACAGTCAAGCCCGTAGGTTGGTGTCGCGGATGACCTAGCGAAGGGGAAAAGGAAGGAGTTTGGAATGGCACGCATTACCGTAGAGGATTGTCTCACTCAGGAGAATAACCGTTTTGCTTTAGTGCAATTGGCTTCAAAGAGGACCAAGCAGCTTCTCCAGGGATCGTCGGCGCAGACCACCGATCGTCGCAACAAAGCTGTTGTAACTGCTTTGCGCGAGATAGCGGATGGCAAGGTGCGTTTTATGACTCCCGAAGAGGCACAGGCGTTTGAGGAGCTACGTGCGCGCGAGGCGGAGGCAGCGCGTGCTGCTGAGCTGGCCGCTCGTGAGCGCAAGCCTGAGATTGGGGCTGGTCTCTTCACGAATGGTAACGATACTCGTTCGCCTGAGCTGCCTCGTGAGTCACTCATGAAAACCGGCCCGATTACGGCTGGTGATGAGGACGATGACGAGGAGTAGGGTTTAGTATCTCAAGGAAATTACGAGTTCAACGCGGTGAGTGGCCACTATGTCCTTCGAGCAAATAGCCGAGGCCCTCAAAAAATATCATCCCGATCCAGACCTTGTAGTTCTAAAGAAAGCGCACGATTTTGCTAGTGCGTGTCATAGCGGACAGATTCGCGCTTCAGGAGAGCCATATTTCAAGCACGTTGAGGAAACAGCGTTGCTTGTGTGTAAACTAAAACTCGACGAGCCCTCAGTTGTTGCCTCTCTTCTGCACGACACGATAGAGGATTGCGACATCACGCGTGAGGATATTCAGCGCGAATTCGGTCCGGGCGTTGCTGATATCGTTGAGGGGGTTACAAAACTAACTCGGATTGAGTTTGAGTCTCGCGAAGAGAAGCAGGCCGAAAACTTCCGTAAGATGCTCTTGGCGATGGCCAAGGATATTCGGGTTGTCCTCGTAAAGTTGTGCGATCGCTTACACAACATGCGGACCTTAAGTTTCTTCAGCGAGGAGAAGCAGCACCGAATTGCCGCCGAGACGCAAGAAATTTATGCCCCTCTGGCGAATCGTCTCGGTATTCATTGGTTAAAGTCGGAGTTAGAGGACCTGTGTCTATTGTATCTGCGCCCATCTCTTCATAAACAGATAGATGAACACCTCAAGACGAGCGCGCCGGGTCGGGATGCATACGTGGAACGGGCAGCGCTTGAGATTCAACAGACGCTAAATAACGCCGGCGTATCAGCATCGGTCAAGGGTCGAGGTAAACATCTCTACTCCATCTGGCAAAAGATGGACAAGGATAACCTCTCGTTCGATGAAGTCTACGACCTGATCGGATTTCGTGTGATCGTGCCAACCGTTCGTGCGTGTTACGAGACCTTGGGAATCGTGCACTCTACCTGGAAGCCAGTTCCGGGTAGGTTCAAGGACTACATAGCGATGCCAAAGCCAAACATGTACCAATCTCTGCACACGACCCTGATTGGCCCAGAAGGACAAAGGATCGAGATCCAGATCAGGACCCCTGAGATGAATAGAGTGGCGGAGGAGGGTATCGCGGCGCACTGGCGGTACAAAGAGGGCGGAGCGGCGCCGGCATTTGATCTGCAATGGGTAAAAGAGTTGGTTGAAACCCAACAGTACCTTAAAAATCCCGATGAGTTTATTCAGTCGGTAAAAGGAGAGTTGTATCCGGAGGAGGTGTTTGTCTTTACTCCTAAGGGAGACCTGGTTCGCTTGCCGTTCGGAGCGACCCCGGTGGATTTTGCCTATGCCGTCCATACTGATGTTGGTCACCGAACGGTTGGAGCTCGTGTGAATGGTCAGATGGTTTCCTTGGATCACTCCCTCGCTAATGGTGATACCCTCGAGGTTATAACCTCCAAGAGTCATGTTCCTAGTAAGGATTGGCTACGGTTTGTTCGCTCAACGAAGGCCAAACAAAGGATTCGAGCTTTTCTAAAAACCGAGGAACACGCACGCTCGATGGCGCTGGGAATGGACCTACTCACGAAAGATCTCAGAAAAGTTAAGCTTAGCGTTAAAAAGTTAGAGAAAGAGGGAAAGCTTGGCGTTATCGCGACAGATATGGGGCTAAAGAGCGAGGGCGAGCTATTAGCCGGTATCGGATATGGTAAGATCAGTACATCCAAAATAATCTCAAAGTTACTGCCGGAGAATGTCTCTGCCCCGGAAAAACTTGAGGATCAAGCAACTCCGCTGCAAAGAATATTTCAACGTGCTGCTAAGGTCAGTCGGGAGCGAGTTGGAGTTCGAGTTTCTGGGCTTGATAATATTATGATGCGTTTCGCTAAGTGCTGTGAGCCTTTGCCTGGCGATAGAATCGTCGGTTTTATAACCCGAGGGAGGGGCGTCACTGTTCACTTTGCTAATTGCCCACAGGTTCTCAATAGCGATCCGGCGCGACGAGTAGAGGTAGAGTGGGATACAGGAACTACCGCTCCCAGGCGGGTGCGGATTACCGTTCATTCTCAAGATCAGATGGGCCTACTAGCGAGTGTGTCGCAAGCTGTCACTGCGCAAGGTGCTAATATCGCCAGTGCACAGATTAAGACTGAGCATGGACGGGCTACGATCACGTTCGAACTGAGCGTGCAAAATGCTGAACAGTTAAACAGCATCAAACGTGCGATCGAGATGGTCTCTGGGGTAATAAAAGTGGAGCGTTTAAAGACACTCGCCGGCGGGACGGGGCGCGATGATTCAGTGGGGGATGTATGATGAAGGCCAGTCAGAGCCTCGCATGTCACGGTTCATCAGCAGTATTTCGGCGCTTAATAGTATTGCTCCATTTGTGTATTCTGCTTGTACCGTTACCGCTACGAGCGGCTCCCGTCGGGAGCGCTCCGCAGGGCTCGGCGACCCGCACGGCGGAGGAACAAAAGACGATCGACGTTTACAAGAGAGCTAATGGCGCGGTGGTTTTTATAACCACTCGCTCGTACGTTGTTGATCCTTTTGCCCTGTTCGACGAGGTGCGTCCTCAACAGGGCACCGGCACTGGAACGATCATTGATGCCGATAAGGGGGTAGTGATCACTAACTTGCATGTCATTGAGAGCGCGCTTGAGTCCCGTGGTAGCGTTGAGATTATGTTAGCCAATGGCCAGAGTAGCAAAGCTCGTTTGATCGGATTCGATCCCGAGAGTGATATTGCCGTCTTGAAGATCTCCGACTCACCGAAGGGGCTTGTCGGTATTCCGTCGGGTGATTCCTCGATTCTCGAGGTGGGGCAGAGGGTGCTTGCGATTGGAAATCCGTTTGGGCTTTACCGAAGCCTCACAGCTGGGCTCATTTCATCCCTCGATCGTAGTATGAAAACGCCACGGGGAGCCGTTCTTAAGGATCTCATTCAAACTGATGCAGCGATAAATCCAGGGAATTCAGGCGGCCCTCTGCTCGATGCTGATGGTAGGTTGATAGGTATTAACACGGCGATCTTGAGTCAGTCAGGGGATTCAGCCGGGGTAGGATTTGCTGTTCCGATCAACAGCATAAAGCGTATTCTCCCGGAGCTGTTGGCGACAGGGAAGATACGAAGACCTCGTATGGGGTGGCAGCTTGTTGATACCGATCAAGGTCCGATGGTGTTACGCGTCTTGCCAGATGGCTCCGCTGAGCGCGCAGAGATCCGGCCCATCGAGCGCATGGTCTCGAATGGAGGATTTGTCCGAGGCTATAGGCGTGATATCGATAGTGGCGATCTCATTTACAAGGTCAATGGTGAGCGAGTGCGGAACCGTGACGATGTAGAAGACGCTATCCGTAAGACTGAGAGAGCCGAGTCTGTTAGGCTTACACTCCGCCTCGGAGGATTATACGGAAAAGAGAGAGAGATCACGGTAACGCCGGTGTGGGAGTAGTTGGTAGCTGCGGCAGCCTAAGACCGCAGGCACCAGCTAAAGGAATACTATGAAGATAAAAGTTCTTCCAGATGCACTCATCAATCAGATCGCCGCTGGCGAGGTAGTCGAGCGACCAGCCTCCGTGGTTCGGGAGCTTGTTGATAACGCGATTGACGCCGGCGCGACTGAGATTTTTGTCGCACTAGATGCTGGAGGTCATACCCGTATCAAGGTGCGCGATAACGGTTGCGGTATGGTGCGCGATGAGGCTGTTCTGGCGTTTGAGCGTCATGCCACTTCAAAGGTTGCTGCTCTTGAAGATCTGGCCCGGCTATCGACCCTCGGGTTTCGAGGGGAGGCGCTCGCTTCTATTGCGGCTGTGTCGAAGGTGAAGCTCCGCACACGGGCGCAGGAGCAGGAGGTAGGCACGGAGTTAACGATTCGTGGGGGCAAACTTGTTGATGTCCAGAGTTGCGCCTGGAACGAGGGCACAGAGATTGAGATTGAGCATCTCTTTTTTAACACTCCAGCCCGACGAAAGTTCCTTAAGTCCCCGCGCGCTGAGATGGCTAAGATTCGCACCTGGTTGGCGCATTCTGCTTTGGCCCGGCCGGATGTTCGTTATCGCCTCGTATCAGACGGGGACGAGGTTCTTAATCTACCCAAGGCTTCATCGGTTGAGGAGCGCGCCCGAGCTGTCTTCCCAAGCGATCTCATGCCAGTACGTCTCGAAGAGTCTGGGGTGAGGGTAGGAGGCATGGTCGGCCATCCGGGTCAGGCGCTCGGCGACGCATCGGGTCTGGTGATCCTCGTTAATGGAAGACTGGTGTCCGATAAGCTTGTTCTCCGAGCAATCCGAGAGGGGTATGATTCCATGCTCAAGGATCGCGAGTTTCCGACGGGGTATATTGCAGTCCACCTGGACCCCGAGGGCGTCGATGTTAATGTGCATCCTCAAAAGAGTGAGGTTCGTTTTAGGCACCCTCAGCAGATATTCGCGGTGGTGCGAGGAGCAGTGCTTGCGGGTGTTCGCGCCATGAAGCATCCGATGGGAGCTTCCTCGATATCTTATGTGACCCCGACGCCGGACCGACTCGTCCCCGAAAGCTCGTTAGCAAGGAGCTCAGCGTCATTGAGTTCAGTGACAAAAAGCCCAGAGGTATCATCACCTGCGTACTCCGCCCGAACCCTATTTGACTCGGTGGACATTAAGGCTCGTAGCCCCGATAGCGGGGATTCCGCGGTCACTCGACAGGTAGCAGAGTCTTTGCCGCGCTACGAGGGTGGCCCTGAAGCGAACACGGAGCCGGAAAAGATACCAGGAGTTATTGGTAAGCTCTTTCGATTTTCGAACCTCAGGTACATCGGCCAAGCTTTGGAGTGTTATCTTCTCTGTGAGTACGATAATCACCTGGTTGTGGTCGACATGCATGCAGCGCATGAGAGGGTGAATTATAATAAGATCCGCCGTGCGCGTGCTGAGAGGGGTCTCGCCGTTCAGAAGCTTCTCATCCCCGAGACGGTGCGTCTGACTCCCGAGCAGGTCGTGTTTTTGATGGAGCAGCGCGAGATTTTGGAGGCACTGGCGTTTGAGGTTGCGCAAGTGGGGGAGGACTCAGTGGTGGTGCATGGGGTGCCAGGAGCTGTTGCTCATGTGAATTGCACCTCGTTAGTTAAGGAGCTAGCCAGTGAGCCCGTTGTGCTTGGATGGCGCGAGAGGATTGAGGAGCGGATTGATCACATGGCCGCTCGGGTAGCGTGTCACGCCAGTGTGCGCTCGGGAGACGCGCTCTCGCGTCATGAGGCGTACGCCTTGTTTGCTCAGTTGGATGAAA
>Ga0214923_10007189_pt1 | contig 12212 bp, 14 predicted proteins | sample LL1510_MetaG_FD_177993 | JGI IMG/M metagenome (GOLD analysis project Ga0214923, IMG submission 177993) | Freshwater microbial communities from Lake Lanier, Atlanta, Georgia, United States - LL-1510 | ecosystem: Environmental > Aquatic > Freshwater > Lake | place: USA: Georgia | collected...
CCTGTATTTCCTTGTGGGCCAGTTTGTCCTGTTTCTCCTGTATTTCCTTGTGGACCTGTTGAACCAGTATTTCCTTGTGGACCTGTTGAACCAGTATTTCCTTGTGGACCTGTTGAACCAGTATTTCCTTGTGGACCTGTTGAACCAGTATTTCCTTGTGGACCTGTTGAACCGGTATTTCCTTGTGGACCTGTTGAACCGGTATTTCCTTGTGGACCTGTTGAACCAGTATTTCCTTGTGGACCTGTTGAACCAGTATTTCCTTGTGGGCCAGTTTGTCCTGTTTCTCCTGTATTTCCTTGTGGACCTGTTGAACCAGTATTTCCTTGCGGTCCTGTTGGTCCTGTTGGGCCCGTTTCTCCTTGCGGTCCTGTTGGTCCTGTATTTCCTTGTGGGCCAGTTTGTCCTGTTTCTCCTGTATTTCCTTGTGGACCTGTTGAACCAGTATTTCCTTGTGGACCTGTTGAACCAGTATTTCCTTGTGGTCCTGTTGGGCCCGTTGGGCCCGTTTCTCCTTGCGGTCCTATTGGACCCGTTGGTCCTGTTGGACCTGTTGGACCTGTTGGTCCTGTTGGACCTGTTGGACCTGTTGGACCTGTTGGACCTGTTGGACCTGTTGGTCCGGTTGGACCGGTTGGTCCTGTTGGACCTGTTGGTCCGGTTGGGCCTGTTGGGCCTGTTGGGCCTGTTTGTCCTGTTGGTCCGGTTGGGCCTGTTGGGCCTGTTGGTCCTGTTTGTCCTGTTGGTCCTGTTGGGCCCGTTTCTCCTTGTGGACCTGTTGGGCCCGTTTGTCCTGTTTGTCCTGTTGGGCCTGTTGGTCCTGTTTGTCCTGTTGGGCCCGTTTCTCCTTGTGGACCTGTTGGACCTGTTGGACCTGTTTGTCCTGTTGGACCAGTTGGACCTGTTCTTCCTGTTGGACCTGTTCTTCCTGTTGGACCTGTTCTTCCTGTTGGACCTGTTGCGCCAGTTGGACCTGTTCTTCCTGTTGGACCTGTTCTTCCTGTTGGACCAATTGATCCCGTATTACCACGTACTCCTTGTGCTCCTTTTGGACCGCGAGGACCAGTTGGGCCGCATTTATAGCAACAATTTCCACAATTTGAAGAGCATGAACAATCGCACCCGCAATTTCCACTCTTAATTCCAACTATATTACAACACGACATAATATATATAATATATATTATTTTAGTTTGCGCAAATATAATTATTATTTTCTAAACTTAAAAAAATTTATCAATATAAACTTAAAATGGAAATTATTACATATAATGTTCAATCACCTTTTTTAGGAATTTCTAATTATGAGGAAAGACTCGACCTAATCATAAATAAAATCGCATTATATAATGCAACTATCATCTTATTCCAAGAAGTTTTCATAATGAGTATTTTTTCAATGAAAATCTTTTCTAAAGATAACTACATAAAAACACGCTTACAAAAGATTGGATACTCCTATTTTGCACAATCTACATCCACCGCAAACATGCAGAATGCCGGTCTTTTCATTGCTGGACACTATCCAATTGAAATCATCGATGAAATCGCATATCCACAGAGAGAAGAAGATGAGCGTTTTACAACAAAAGGTGCAATTATTTTCAGAGTGAATCATCATGAATACAAAAAGCTCACAATCATAAACACACATCTTCATTGTATGAATTATATTGATGAATATTCGTTGATTCGGATGCAACAATTACAACAAATAAAAAACACATTGATAAAACATAATATATTTGATAATATATTACTTTGCGGAGATTTGAATATAGATTCTATCAATCAAACTACTTACAAATACTATAAGAAACTAATGGAACTTTTTCCGAATGGAAAAGATTCTTTTACGCATCCATTCCCAATTACAAACCCACCGGACGCACGAATAGATTATATCGTTTATTATGGAAATGAATTTGAATTCCATAATACGCAGATTGTTGATGCGAACCATGATTCTCTTGAAGCGAGCGACCACTTGGGTATCAAAACACAACTTTTTCACAATAAAAATAAATAAATAAATTTAAGATGAGTTGTGGATTAAAGAATTTATAGATAAAAATTTATATTTTATCTATAAAATATAAATTTATTCTACTATTTTTTCAAAAAATTGTCTCCAACAACACATTAAATTCATCAATCAGTTTCTTAGTCTTCGCATAGATTTGCTTCCGCTCTTCCAAATTTTCCGGCGTCTGATTCGGGACCTTATGCTGTTGCGCAAATATATAATCACACTTCTTCATTTTTGCGAAATCCACTAACTTATACTCCGGATTTCCATCATTCATCACAATTTCATAAAAGATTTGAAAATTATTTCCATTAGAAAATCCAATCACTTGAACAACCCCACAGTTTTTAAAAGTATTCTCCCAAATGTTCAATGTAATATCGAAATTATTTGCCCTATTATTTTTTAGTTTTAATTTCTTAAATTTATCTCCGCGCTTTGATTCTCCACTTTCGAGGCTCAAATTCTTAACATCTGGATGTATATCTAAATGTTCATAAATAGTTTCATAAAGACCCTTGTTAAAATTATTTGACATATAATATTATAAATATTTTTATTTTGTTTTCTTTTGTTTTCAGATGTCAGACAAATATTCTAAACCACCATTTCCATTCGGAGGAGGAACACCACTTTGAGGAACGCAACGTATAGAATCTTCCTTACAAGTAGGTGGACTCAAATACAACCACTTCGCAAATGAGGTTTGCTCATTCGGAATTGTAGTGCTGGGCATCGTATAATACTGACGCTGAGAATTCCGCTTGTTATATAAATCACTCACATCTCGATACAAATTATACTCAAAGTCCTTCTCCACTTTTGAAGCAACTTCCGGTTTATCATAATACTTACAAGCCTCCGGTTTCTGCTTATTATCAGTTATCTGATTAATATTCATAAAAGGATTGTTAATTGATGGTTTTGAGCATTCTCCATTAATAACTTTATAATCGCCTAATGTGGTTCGAAATTCACCAGTATTTTCAAGAATCGCATTTTGAACATTTGCTAAATGGGAGCTGTTATCATTCTGAGAATTTAAAAGACTCTTATAATCTTGAAGATGCTCAACTTTTGATGGTTTATAATTTTTAAATATCAGGAATGTAAAAACTAGAACAACAATAAATATATAAATATATAAATAGTTCCCAAAAAATATCATTAATAATAAACTAACATAGAAAGATAAACGAACTAAAGCGTTCAACTTTTCAGAAAGAGATAAATTCGGATTTGGGAAAAACTCAATGAACCTATTAGGGTCCCATAATACGGAAGGTTGATTATACCAAAAATTATCTGATACTTTTTCGATGTTCATATTACTTTATTATAAATAAAAATTATTTTATAATTTTATTTAGTAATCAAAAAATTTTTTGATTATAGATTATTTTCAACTCACTTTTTCTTAGTATGTTTTTTCTTTTTACCACCACCACCTCCCATGAGTCCACCCATCATCGAAAACAAATTCCCCATTCCCTCCATACCCTTTCCACCTTTACCACCACCCATTCCACCCAACCCCATAGATTGTAGTGCAGGATTCAACATTCCCATCATTTGTGTCGCGTCCTTCATAAGAGCCTCCTCATTCAAATCCCCGCTCGCCAGTTTCGTCTGTAATTTACTACTCACTTTTTGAATAATGCTCCCTAAACCTCCACTTCCCCCATTCATAAAAGACTTCATCAAATCATCGGGCGACTCTAAATTCTGTAAATCACTCAAATCTAAATCCTGACTGATTTCCTTCGCTAAATTACCAATACTAGAATTCATAAACTTCTCCTCAAACTTTCCTTCATCCATTCCCTCAAATAAATTTGGAAGAGTTCCCGCTCCTGCTCCTCCTTCTGCTTCTTGCTTACTTGACTGTTCCTTCAATATGTCCTCCGCAAATTTTGCGCTGGAAGCCATAATGTTCTTCAAATTGTCATCGTGATTAGTAAGAGCCTCCTTGATTTTAGTGATGTTTTCGTGGGCCTCATATTTTTCGATAATTTTGTCGACCTTTGTGTAGCTTTGAACAAGCAAATAGAATGTGTGTAAATAGCGCCAGAGGGCATGTTTTGATGAAAGGGATGGGCAGTTTGCATATATATCTGCGAATTTGACTCCGTGGAGTAAATTCATATCACTTAACTGATCGCTATTACAGGATGTAATCGCGGTTGAATAGGGTATGCAGTGTCGGAAAAAATACTCTAAATAATATTTGGTACTCGCATTTTCGACTATTTTCTTTTTAGAACTCTCAATCGACTCCTTCTTCGAGGAATTCACAAGGACCAAGTCGTCGCAAAATTCAAGAAATATTTTGTTCAAATTCTCAACTGAACTCATATTATTAATTCTTATAAGGTTTTTAAATTGTTTTTACAACGCAACAACGATAAAAGAATAAAATGGTTTAAAGAAAATGTGATTATTATGATATATAATATGTCCGAAAAAATGAGCACATTAACACGTTTTAATAACACGGTCGAGCAACTGATTGATGATTTAATTATTCGCTATCAGGACCATCCATATTTTGGGAAAGAGCTTGTAATGACGAAGGAAAAGTTCAATCTTCTTCGTAAAACGAACCCGCGCAAATCGGTTGAAGGGACATTGCGTTTTATTTATCCATTCAAAGCTCAACTTATGGCGAATGACGAGCAGTTTTTTGTTAGCAAGTCTTACGATGAACACGTAAAGAATGATTCGCATTTAATGAAAGTTCTTAAAATTAAGGAGCTGTGGGAGCAAGATATGGATGATTTGACGAAGAAGACACTCTTCGATTTCTTCAAGGTTTTGATTATTCTTGCGGAGAGATATGTCTCTGAGAAAATGGAGTCGGAGCAATTATAAATGGTTTCTTGATCGTAAATCGATTCAAGGAATACATGTGGGTCCAATGGACCCAGTTTTGCTTACTGTGAAAATTGGTACAGTTGTTTCGGTAGGTCTGATGGGCCCAGTCCGACCGGTTTTGCCAATTAAAATGCGGTCTATCTAAGAATTTCTCAAATAAACTTGATATAAAAGAACTGAATCTCTCTATATAATAAACATAATGAAATCTCAGATAAGTTTGATATTTCATTTTTGTAAAAATATAAAGAAATTCTATCCGTAGAATATCATTATTCAAATGCGGTATCTTAAACAAATTGTTCACAATCAAGATATTGATTATACGATTCGCAAGATTTTTTAAGTTCTTGAGTTCTCTTTGGTTTGGGTAAAAAAAAAACATTGTTTTTAAATATATTAATTATTATATCAATTTTACTATCAATTTTTATCAGATAAAAATTGATTCAAAAGATAATACTATTTTATTATATTAAAAAACAATGTTTCCCAAAATAATAATTGTAATCTTTATATTGATTCTATCAATTGTAGATGCTAAACGATGCAACAGTTGTTGCAGTTGTTCATCAGAGAATACCAGAGCGAATAACTTTAAGAAAGAGTTGAATAAGTCATCGCAGGAAAATGGAATTCTTAAAAGCAAGACAATCACTCTTGGAGAGAATTTTGCTCTTCGTGTTTCCACAAAGGATGGGGCGCATATTGGATGGATTCACAATGAATTTAATCCCAGTATGTCTATTCCAGCGAATAGTCAAATTCACATTGAGCAAAGGGTTGACAAATCCGAGAATGCGGCAACTACGCGCATTTTCTATGATGTGAATCACGAAGGTCTTTTCATGGATTTGCCTGTGATTGGAAGGTATAACGCAAGTCAGATTAGCCTTCCAGCAAAATCGGTTAGTTCGATAATCATTCCAAATGGCTACCAAGTCATAATGTATGCTAGTGAAAACAACTTTATTGTCTTGACATCATCCCAAAAGAATTTGGGAAATTTCAACGATAAAATGATTTCGTTGGAGATTCAAGAAATTTTTGAAAGAAAAACACAACATGTCGCAATTGTACATTCTCATCCAGATTTCAATGGAAAAAAGACGGGGATGGAACTTGGAGAATCATATCAATTTCCAATTGCGCAAATTGGTTCCATTGTGGTTGAGCCAGAACACGAAGTTTTTCTTTACGATGGTTCAATTCTAACTGATGTTTACGCATCAACGATGAATCGTGTATCAATTTCTACGATGGCGACTGCGACTGCTACTGTTCAAAAAGTTGGAAGTATTCCGACTCAATATGCTGTCTTTTATGACGATGTTGATTACAAAGGACCACATTTTATCCTCATGAATCCAACTATCTATAACTGGACAATTGGAAAATTGAGTTCACTTCAAATTCCACAAGACTATCAGGTTGTGCTGCGGGACCAAGATTCTCATATTGTTTTGAGAGGAAATGTCCCAAATCTGGTATTGTATTTCTTCAACGACCGCGCAATGACAATGGTTTATGAGAAAAAAACCAGTGGAAATATCGAAAATGTAGTCATTTTTTCAAAATCAAATTTTTATGGAGAGATGAGAACGCTTCCAATTGGGAATACGAATGTGAGCGAGGTGTTTTACGCTGGATCAATTCGAGTTCCGACTGGATATACCGTTAAAATTGTGAAAGATTCGGTTTTCCCATTCAATGTGGAGAGAATCTTCACGTATGTGGCTGATTCATCTGACATACGTTATTTCATTGACACTCCAATACGTTCAGTTCATATTTCAATTAATTGAAATATGAATTCCAGAGATAAAAAACTCTTCAAGTTTTTTATCTGTTCAGTTCATATTTCAATTAATTGAAATATGAATTCCAGAAATAAAAAACTATATTTGAGATTTATTCTCAATTTTATAATTATTTGAATCAATTTGATTCAAATATTTTCATCTATTTCTTCAAGATTCATGTCGGTATGACGATCCAAGTAGAACAGGTCATCTGCATTCATGATATATGAATATGGGATACATTCGCGTTCGAAGAAATAGGCAAAATCCCATTCAAGACCATATGAAAGAGATTTCAAATACTTGACCATCTCTTTTTTTTCTTCATCAGACAAAAACCCGAGTCTAGCTGAATAGCCAATTTCCCGGATGAGTTTTGATACTCTATCAACTGCTTTCCGAACAATTGGGTCATCATCATTTTTTTGAGAACCTCTTTTTCTTAGACGTCGCAGTCTATTTTTTAATTTCTCAATTGGAGTTTTCAAAATAAGAAAAAACATTTGATTATAAATCGAATAAATTTTTATTTAATTTACCATCATTTTTTATAAATAAATGAATCATTAGAGTCTTGTTCAATTATTATCAATATCGAACTTGTCTGAAATATTATATTCTTTATTCAAGAGTCTAAAAATATCTTGATGTTTCATTGCTTCCTCTCCAAGTGCGGTGTCAGATTCTGGATTACACAAGAAATTATACAAGATACTCCTCAAAGTTATCAGTAATTTTAGATAATTCTGATTGTATTGCTTCAAATAATTTATTATCTTTTGGTTCTTGAGACATTTTTATCTAAGATAAATATGAAAATATATTCATTAAATTTACAATAAATTTTTTATAATTTCAAATCGCGTTGATTTGAAAAATTGAGTATTAGAATCAGCATTTGATTCTTTTCAAAGCTTTTTCCAGTTTTCCTTTGATTTCATTGAACTTAGTATGAAATATATGTTGTTCAGGAAGATCATTTGCAACCCAGTAGAATAATTTTTCGCGAATCTGATTCTGTTCTTCAACAAATGTACATACAGTTTCACGAAATTTTTGAAAATCCAGAGTTTTTTGTTCAAGTTCAGCTTCTAATTGTTGAATTGATTCAGAAAGAGATAATAAATCATCAGGAACAGAAAAAAGATATTCAATCGAGAATATTTTTGTAAATAATTCTTTTCTTTCTTCTATTTTTTTCTGGAGTTTAGTCAGTTCTTGAACGTATTCAGCCGACTTTTCAAAAAATGATCGCATCATCTCTGGATCAAGTTGAAAATCGGTTGGATCCTCAAAATCATCATCATCGATTCCTTCAAAAAAATCGTTTGAGTATTTTTCCAAAAGTCTAAGACATGTGATGATATCTTGACCAAGATTAACCATTCTCTGAATACTCGCAACAGCTCGACTTTCGAGAAAAGACTTGCCTAACAGAATCATAATCATTCCTTGTTCAAGTACTTCAAGTTTTGAAAATTCGGGATCAGTTGAAACTTTCCGAATCAATTCTTCGATGAACGATATTTGTCTAGTAAGACTTTCCAATATCGGTTTTACTTCTGAAAGATGTTTTTCAAAATCTGGATTAACGGGAATTAAGAATGGGACACCTGAACCCGTGGATAAAGAATTGGTCATCCAAGTTTTCAGTTGTCTTTCATATTCTTCTGCACACTTTCGTATGAAATCCGCATTCTTGGAATCAATTTCAGATTTAGTTTTGAAAAGTTCAGACAAAATCTGCTCGAGTGTTAAAATAACTTTTTTTTTCATAAATTTATTATACATTTTGTCGAGTAAATATCTAAATATATTGATTGAATTTACCATCATTTTTTACTACTGACGCATTATTGGTTTGGGCATGTCATTACTCCTCATCGCCATCATCCGCTCATATTCTTTATCAATGTCCGCCTTTTTACTCCCACTATCGGACTTTTCACGTCCATCTTCACCATTCTCCTGTGGAGTATTAATCTGGTCATTTCCTTTTCCCAAGAACACAAAACTGTGCTCCATTGGATTCTCATTTCCAATGAATGAGAAGTTATCAGAAAAACCGCCCATTGTTCCGGAATAAGCAGACACACTTCCCATCGCGTAATTTAGATTAGTTGGGTCGCCAGTCTGACCCTCTACTTTTGGAGCCTCCGGAGACGGTTGATTCGATACCGCCTTCTCCTTCTCTTGTAGGAAGATTTGATTCATTCCCCGAAGCCACCTAAATGCTTCGGTTCCGGAAAGGGGCTTCGCAATTTTAGGAACAATTATACATGGAACTGCTGTAATCTCCTTCGGAATATTCGGATTATTGTCAATCATAACCCGCTTGAATTTGTCAAAAAACGGAGACTTGTATAGTTGTTGAATAAACTCTTTGCAGTTGGCGCAATAGTTGCTATAAAATAATAGATATGTATCTGGACTATTCATATTTAAATAAATGTAAATTTTTTTTAAACTTAAACTAATTACAAAAAATGATTTAAAATTATTCGTTATATTATATTAATAAAATGATTACTAAAATAGTTAAAAGTAAGAACTCACTAAAATTCCAAATAAAAGGCGATTATGATATTTGTGTCATTAATGCTATTCGGCGGATTACAATTGCGAATCTTTCTACATTCGCACTTTCGAGAAAATCAATAATGTTTCAGACAAATAAAACCATCTATAATGAGGATTTTTTGTCGATGCGGTTTAGTCTTCTTCCTCTAAATATTTCCGAGTTTGAGAAATTGGAGAAATCTAGCGACTTCAATTTGGATTCCGTCGTTGCGGAACTTGACGTTTCCAATGACAGCAAGGAAGTCGGAGAAATAAGATCCGTATATTCCGATGATTTTCGGTTCTACTATGGAGATGACAGAAAATCACTGGACGTTTCTAAAATGATAACGGTTCCAAAGATTCTCCTCCTAAAATTGAAACAGGGCGATAAAATCGGTTGTAATATTCGCGTAATGCGGGGGACACATAAAGATAACGGGTCGATGTTTTCACCGGTTTCTAAATGCGTCCATTATTTCGAGCCAGATATTAAGGGGTATGCTCAGAGGGCTGATTCCGTGAGTTCGGATGTTGCCGTTTTGGAGAAGGAAAAGACATATTTGAAAAAGGACGATGGAAATCCGTCTATATACAACTATGAGTTGGAGAATGATGGGCAGATCGCGATAGAGAAGCTGTTTCCATTAGCATGTGATTATGCGGTTGCATTGATAAAATCGAAGCAAACCGAAATTAAAGAAATTGAGAAGAGCGAAATTGTATCGATGAAGACGAGCCCCACGAATATGGAGGGCTACGACTTCATTTTTGAAAACAGTGATGATACTCTCGGAAATTGGATACAGACAGCTGGTCTTAAATACAAGGAGATTAAATATATTGGATACAATATTCCCCACATATTGGATAAGAAACTGTTTGTTCGAGTGAGTTTAGGGGATGGTATTCCCCGCTCTAAATATGAGGCCATTATGATAGAAATTATGGACTCTATGATAAAGACGGCGCAGAAATTGAAGAAGGAATATATGGATGCGATTTAGGAGTTTCCTGTTTTAAAATAATTTATTTTGGAGATTTTTTCTTTGAAGAGTTGCTGGATGCGATTCATGTATCCTAAATACCAGAGGATAGCGATAATAACAAGAACTATACGGTAGTCTAATATGAAATTGAATATAGTTCTCGCAAGAGAAGCAAAAATGATTAAAACAATTATAAATATGATTTCCATTTGATACTCTCTTAATTTAGATGATATGTCTTCGAATGTTATTTTTTTATTCATAATAATTTAAGTTGAGAATTAAATTTATTATCTTATAAAATTAAATGAATAGTAGTAGCTTGATTGGTTCTCCTTTAACAGATAATGACTCTATGGTAGAGAGCTCAGGCTCATCATTTAACACTGGAACTCGCCGCAATGAGGATGATGGAATGGTTTCATATAAGGATGGTATGGACAAGAAGTTCGCTTCTTATAGCACAACTAATTTTTACAATGATAATTCGCGCCAAAAGTTTATGAAGAGTTTAGATAACGTGGGGATGTCAGCCACAAAGAATCGCGATGGATTTGGAAGTAATGTGGATACCGAGAGCAGTTTGTTGAAGTCGGTCCTAACAAATGATAAATTGCCCCAGCAATTATTAACGAGGCCATATAATGTTCCATATATGGGGGCTGGAGAGACTCATATTGTTCAGCCGGAGGTTTACAGTCGTTTGGTGAGTGGGACAGAAACGAGAGTTAAGAAGGCGACGGATGCTTTATCTGGGGTTTCTATTGACCGTTTTATTCCAATGGTTCCTTGTTTAGCGAAGAATATTCAGAATACGGACCATATTATTCCAGAGTATTGGATTCGGGGAGGAGAGAGTAGTCGTGCTTACATCCAGAATGTGGATTATTTTAAGATGTGTGGAATTCAGAGATAATTAAGAGAATAATTATTTTATTCTAATATATTATAAATGAGTTCAAACCGATTAATGTATGATACTTGTGCTTATGAGAAGACACTTAATGAGAGCGTTGGTCCATTCGCTTATAGCATGTTTCAGGGAAAATATGAGAATTGTGCGAAGTGTCGGATTGAGTTGGGACAGGTTGGCGGAAATGGGGTCAGTATTTTTAGTGGTAATTTAGTCGATTTGGAGAGTGATTTGCGGGGACAGACTCGGGCGAATAGCTTGTGCCCCTCCAATAAATTTAATCCCTCTTGTAAGATGCCGAATGGGAATTGCGACGGTCTTCCCTGTGATGTATCGAAGCAGTATCCCCTCGTGAATCAGCCTTCGTGCCAGATGGTCCGATACGGTCCTATTCCGAAGGCTCCCACTTTCCAACCGAATGGCTGTAATTTAAAGAAATAATTGATATCGATATTGATTTTATATATTTTTATATTATAAAATTATTCTATTTTATAATATATAATGAGTTTTAATAGACCAATGTATGATTTTTGTGAGGGTAAAAAGAGATTACAGGAGAGTGTAGATGCGAGTACTTATGGTATTGAGACCCCTCTCATTTGTAAAAACTGCCTCCCAAGCGACCCCAGAATCATCCCAAATAAGATGGGTGTTTCAATGGACAATACAGTCCCGTGGCGCTTTTATGCGGGGCCCATCGATGTAGAGAGCGATTTATTCAACCTGAATCGAGCCTATTCCAATTGCCCGACTAAAAAATACCGGCCCAATGCGAAGAACTGTTTAGCGACGAATCAGGGACAACCTGCTGGGGCGGGGGTTGCATTACGAACGCAACAGGCGACCAATTATCCGGATGCGGGGGTTTATAATAAGGAGTCGATTTATCCGGAGGGCCCGAGGGGATCTCGTCAGATGTATGGCGGAAAAGGAGTCGTCGAAGGATTTGATGGGCGATCCAATCAGACATTGAAGGATTTTCCAAAGGCGGGACAACGTTGTGGGGACGGAAACCTTACTGATTGGATCGCCCATCAAATCCT